>Ga0209605_1000298_pt1 | contig 66991 bp, 59 predicted proteins | sample AD_UKC035_MetaG_FD_184408 | JGI IMG/M metagenome (GOLD analysis project Ga0209605, IMG submission 184408) | Active sludge microbial communities of municipal wastewater-treating anaerobic digesters from USA - AD_UKC035_MetaG (SPAdes) (version 2) | ecosystem: Engineered > Bioreactor > Anaerobic >...
GGCCTGGGGCCAAACAGGTCTTGCCCTTCGCCCAGCATCAGATCAGTCCTCTCGGTGCTCATGCCACTTCAACGCTCAGCTTCGCCCGCGGCTGTCGGGGTTATCCCAAATCTTCACAAGCTCTCAGTCACCAGCTCGACGGCGAGCGCGCCGGCCACATCAACCGCGACTTCGACCTGCGCTTCATGGAAAGCCTGGTCTCCGACCCGCGCTGGGCGACGCAGTACAGCAACTACGAGCTGGTCGAGAAGGTGGGCACGCAGGGTATCGAGCTGCTCATGTGGCTGGCCGCGCGCGCCACGCTGGACGAGGCGAGGAAGGTGCACTCGAACTACCACATCCCGATCAGCAACACCGCCTCGGGCCTGCTCGTGCTGGAACCCGCCGGCAACTGACGATCGCCCTTCAGGCCCGACTGCGGGCTGCCGATAACCCCATCACGATGAACGGCATTCTTGCGATCGGGGCCTCCGGCATGCGCGCCGCGATGGCCGGACTGCACGGTTCGGCCGGCCGCATCGCGCGCGCCGCGGCGGCGCCGGAGGTCGATCTCGAGGTCGAGGCCGTGCAGCAGATCCAGGCCAGCCACCAGTTCATCGCCCATGCCAAGCTGGTGAAGACGGCCGATGACATGCTCGGCACGCTGGTCGATACCTTCGCCTGAACCGCCTGCCTGGACCGGTCGTCAACCAGCCGCCGCGTTGGCTCGTTGAAGCCCGAGGGAGCCGGGGTGGGTGTGGTACGAACGCCACGAAGGCACCTGGACACGTCTGCATCAAGGCGCAGACGCATCGATGGCAGACAATGGAGGGCGTTCCGGCAGTCGCCGCGCCCGCGCGGCAAGCTGGCCCGGACTCTCCTGCGATCAAGACTGAAAGGACATTTGCACCATGATCCGACGCGCCCTGTTCCTGTCGGCCCTGCTGGCCACGGCCTCGGCCCCCGCCCTGGCCGATCTGGCTATGGCCAAGAAGTACAACTGCACGGCCTGCCACGCCACCGACAAGAAGCTGGTCGGCCCGGCCTACCAGGAAGTGGCCAAGAAGTACGCCGGCAAGAAGGACGCCGAGGCGGAACTGGCCACGCACATCAAGAAGGGCAGCACCGGCCGCTGGGGCCCGGTGCCGATGCCGCCGAATGCCGCGGTGCCCGATGCCGACGTCGCCTCGCTGGCGAAGTGGATCCTGGCCGGTGCCAAGTAGGCCCTTGCCGAGAGCCTGATTCCTGGATGGGCGGCCCGCGGGCCGCCCATCTCACTTCTCGGGGTCGCGTTGCACCGGAGAGGGCGATGGTCGGGGCTACCCGCGCTGCTCGCCCTGGCCGAGAACGATCCACTTCAGCGAGGTCAGTCCCTCGAGGCCGACCGGGCCGCGGGCGTGGAACTTGTCGGTGCTGATGCCGATCTCGGCGCCCAGGCCGTACTCGAAGCCGTCGGCGAAGCGCGTGCTCGCATTGACCATGACGCTGGCCGAATCGACCTCGCGCAGGAAGCGCATCGCGTTCGGATGGTTCGTCGTCAGGATGGCGTCGGTGTGGTGCGAGCCGTAGCGGTTGATGTGCGCGATCGCTTCGTCCAGCGAGTCGACGAGCTTGATGCTGATGATGCGGTCCAGATACTCGGTGGACCAGTCGTCCTCGCTCGCGGCGACGACCCCGGCACGCGGCGCGAGGATCGCCGCGGCGCGCGCGCAGCAGCGCATCTGGATGCCCTTGGCGACGAAGACGTCGCCGATGGCCGGCAGGAAGCCCGCAGCCTGCGCGGCGTGGACGAGCAGTGATTCGGCGGCGTTGCAGGGGCTGAGCTTCTGCGTCTTCGCGTTGTCGGTGACGGCCACCGCCATCGCCAGGTCGACCTCGGCGTCGACGTAGACGTGGCAGTTGCCGTCCAGGTGCTTGATCACCGGCACGCGCGCCTCGCGGCTGATGCGCTCGATGAGGCTCTTGCCGCCGCGCGGGATGATGACGTCCACGCTCTCGGGCATGGCAATCAGGTGGCCGACGGCGGCGCGATCGGGGGTCTCGACGAGCTGCACCGCGTCCTGCGGCAGCCCGGCTTCGGCCAGCGCGGCCTGCACCAGGCGCCAGAGCGCGAGGTTGGAGTGCAGCGCCTCCGAGCCGCCGCGCAGGATGCAGGCGTTGCCGCTCTTGATCGCCAGCGAGGCGGCCTCGATGGTGACGTTGGGGCGGCTCTCGTAGATCATGCCGAAGACGCCCAGCGGCACGCGCATGCGGCCGACGCTGATGCCGCTGGGGCGGCGTCTCATGTCGCCGATCTCGCCGATCGGATCGGGCATGGCGGCGATCTGCTCGCAGCCCTGCGCCACCGTCTCGACCGCCTGCGGTGTGAGCTTCAGGCGGTCGACCATCGGCTCGGCGAGGCCGGCGGCGCGAGCGGCGGCCAGGTCCTGCGCGTTGGCGGCGGCCAGCGGCGCGCCGGCCTTGCGCAGCCGCTGCGCCAGCGCCAGCAGCGCGGCGTTCTTGGCGGCGGTGCCGGCGGCGGCCATCCGCGTCGCCGCCGCGCGCGCAGTGGCCCCGAGGTGGGCCATGTAGGCGGGAAGATTGCTCGCGTCCATGAGCCGGGATTCTCCCCGATCGGGTGCGATCAGGTCGACGGTCAGGTCGACGGTCAGGTCGACGCCAGCCAGGTGAGCACGGACAGCCACAGCGAGGCCGTGGCGACGAAGGCGACCGTGCTGACGACGATGCCCGCGTTGGCCTCGGCCTCCAGCGTGCGATAGCGCTGCGCGAACATCAGCGTGTTGCTGCCCGCCGGGAGAGCGGCCATCAGCACGGCCACCGACAGCGGCAGTCCGCTGAGGCCGAAGCCCCAGCGGGCGACGAGCAGCACCAGCGCCGGTTGGACCAGCAGCTTGAGCGCGCTCGCCCGCGCGACGCCGCGCAACTGCTCGCGTCGCACCGGGTCGTAGGCCAGCGTCAGGCCGATCGAGACGAGGCACACCGGCACCACGGCCGAGCCGAGCACGGCCAGGGCCTCGTCGAGCACGGGATGCAGGCCGATTCCCGAGAGGTTCCAGAGCAGCCCGAGCAGGACCGGCAGCACGACCGGGTGGACGACGGTGTTGCGCAGCGTCTGGCGCAGCATCGGCCCCAGTGCCGAGGCCTGCCCGTCGCGGGCGCGCGCGCGCGCCAGGTCGAGTTCGACGAGCGCCGTCGTGATGCTCAGCAGCACGATCGCGTGCACGCTCACGAGCGCGATGTGGATCGTCAGGCCGGCCTCGCCGAACAAGGCAGCGGCCATCGGGATGCCCAGCTGCACGCTGTTGCCGAAGGCGGCCGAGATCGCGTGCACCGAAGGCGCGGCCGGGCCTTGCCGCAGCGCGCTGCCGCGCACGCGATGCCAGGCGTAGACGAGCAGCATGAAGCCGACGACGGGAACGAAGTACGCGGCCACCGTGCGCCAGGGCATGGTCGCCATCTCCAGCCGCGCCGTGGTGCGGAAGAGCAGCGCCGGGACGAAGACCGAGAAGGCGGCGTTGCCGAGCAGCCGCGCCGGGTCGCCGCGCTCATGCCCCGACTCCAGCCAGCGCCAACGCCCCGCCGCCCAGCCGAGCAGCACGGTGAGGAAGATCGCCAGCAGCTTCTCGAAGACGGCGGCGGTCACGCGCTCGCTCCCGCCTTCGCCTTCAGGCCGCGGTCTTGCGCGCCGCCGCCTTCTTCGCCGGCCCCTTGGGGCGAGCGGCGCGGGGCTCGAATTCGAAGATCACCTTGCCCTCCTTGGCGTCGTAGACGAGAAAGGCCTTGAACTTCCGGTGCGTGCGGTTGGAGACGAAGCCGTCGAGCAGCCGCGTGCGTCCGCCGGCCAGCAATTGCTGCATGTCCTCGTGCGACACGGGCTGCTGCAGGATCAGCCTGCCGGTCTTGAAGTCGCAGGTGACGTGCGCGCCCACCGCGTGCTCGCAGACGTAGCTGCTGCCGTGCTCGTACACGTGGCCGCGGCACTTGGGGCAGGCGCCGAGACTCGCCTGGCCGGAGAAGTCGACCGGGGCCCCGTCGGCCTCCTTCTGCTTCGCGTCGTCGCCGAAGTCGAACTCGAGCTTCCAGTTGGCGATCTCCTCGTCGCGGACGAGCCGCAGCTCGGCGCTGAAGGGCCAGCCGGCCTTGGAGCGAAAGCCCTCCAGCGGGCCGATGCGCTTGTCGCGCAGGAGCCCCTCGGCCTCGGCGATCTCGAACGCGCGCCCGGCCGGCAGCTTGGTGATCGAGAAGCCGCAGCCCTCGGAACCGCCGTCGGCGCCGGCGCAGGCGAAGCGCCGGTAGTTCTCCTTCACCACGCCGCCGCAGTTGGGGCAGGGCGCCTCCAGCGTGGCGTAGTCCCCGGGGATGGTGTCGCGGTCGTACTCCTTGGCCTTCCTGACGATGCGCTCGGCCATCTGGGCGATCTCGGCCATGAACTGCGCGCGCGCGAGCTGCCCGTGCTCCATCTGCGCGAGCCGGTACTCCCAGTTGCCGGTGAGTTCGGGCTTGGTCAGGTCGTCGACGCCCAGGCCGCGCAGCAGCGTCATGAGCTGGAAGGCCTTGGCCGTGGGGACGAGCTCGCGACCCTCGCGCAGCACGTACTTCTCGGCGATCAGGCCCTCGATGATCGCTGCGCGCGTGGCCGGCGTGCCCAGGCCCTTCTCGGCCATCGCCTCGCGCAGTTCGTCGTCGTCGACGAGCTTGCCCGCGCCTTCCATCGCGGACAGCAGCGTGGCCTCGGTGTAGCGCGCCGGCGGCTTGGTCTGCAACGCCTTCACGTCCACGCCCTCGGTGCGCACGATCTCGTCCGGCTGCACCGGCACCAGGTTGGCATCCTCGTCCTGCGCCTCCTTGCCGTAGACGGCCAGCCAACCCGGGTTCACGAGCACCTTGCCGTTGGTCTGGAAGGCGTGCTCGGCACCGTCGCTGCCCTGCACGCGGCTCACGCGCGTCGTCACCAGGTACTCGGCGGCCGGGTAGAAGACGGCGAGGAAACGCTTGACGACGAGGTCGTAGAGCCTGGCCTCGATCTCGGTGAGGCTCCTGGGCGCCTGCAGCGTCGGGATGATGGCGAAGTGGTCCGAGACCTTGGCGTTGTCGAAGATGCGCTTGCCCGGCTTCACATAGCCTTCGGCGAGTCCCTTGCGCGCATGTTCGGCGAGTGCCGCCAGCGGCCCGGGCAAGGGCTCCTCGGCCAGCATGCCGAAGGTCTGCTTGACGACGCCGAGGTAGTCCTCGGGCAGGTGGCGCGAGTCGGTGCGCGGGTAGGTCAGCGCCTTGTGCTTCTCGTAGAGCGCCTGCGCGATGGAGAGCGTGGTCTTGGCCGAGAAGCCGAAGCGCGAGTTGGCTTCACGCTGCAGCGTCGTCAGGTCGAAGAGCAGCGGGCTGCTCTGGCTGCTGGGCTTGGACTCCTCGCTCACCTGGGCCGGCTGGCCGCGGCAGGCGTCGGCGATCGCTTCGGCGCGGGCGGCGTCCCAGAGACGGTCGGCGCGCCGCTCGGCGTCCTGCGGGTCCTTCTTCCAAGCCGGGTCGAACCACTTGCCTTCGTAGAGCCCGGCCTGGGCGTCGAAGCTCGCACGCAGCTCCCAGTAGTCGCGCGGCACGTGGCGGCGGATCTTCTCCTCGCGCTCGACGACGATGGACAGCGTGGGCGTCTGCACACGGCCCACGGTGGTGAGGAAGAAGCCGCCGTCGCGGCTGTTGAAGGCCGTCATCGCGCGCGTGCCGTTGATGCCCACCAGCCAGTCGGCCTCGGAGCGGCTGCGCGCGGCGTCGGCCAGTCCCTGCATCTGCGCGTCGCTGCGCAGGCGCTCGAAACCCTCGCGGATGGCCTGCGGCGTCATGCTCTGCAGCCACAGGCGCTGGATCGGCTTGGGGCAGGGCTTGCCGCCGTAGGCGTACTGCACGATGAGGCGGAAGATCAGCTCGCCCTCGCGCCCGGCGTCGCAGGCGTTGACGATGCGGTCGACGTCCTTGCGCTTGACCTGGCGGACGACCGCGGCAAGGCGCGACTTGGCCTTGTCGATCGGCGCCAGGTCGAAGTGCGGCGGCACCACCGGCAGGTGCGCGAAGCTCCACTTGCCGCGCTTGACCTCGTACTCGTCGGGTGCCTTGATCTCCACCAGGTGCCCGACCGCGGAGGTGACGACGTACTGTTCGTTCTCGAAGTGGTCGGCGCCCTTCTCGAACTTGCCCGCCACCGGCGTGAGCGCGCGCACGATGTCCTGCGCCACGCTGGGCTTCTCGGCGATGATGAGGGTCTTTGCCATGTGCGGTCGATGAATGCGCGCGCCGAGCGCGTGCCTAAAATGCGTCTTCCTCGCGCGCGCACGCAGGCGCGCGCACCCATGATCCCAATGTACCGAATGAAGACGAGCGCGCAAGCGAGGCCCGGCCACCGTGGCCGCAACGGGGGCAGGCGTCTGCAGGTGCGGCGCTCGGGCGTGCACGGCAAGGGGGTGTACGCGCTGCAGCCCATCGCCGCGGGCCAGATGCTGTTCGAGTACACCGGCGAAGTCATCGACTGGCCCGAGGCGCTGCGCCGCCACCCGCACGATCCCAAGGATCCGCACCACACCTTCTACTTCAGCCTCGACGACGGCAGCCACGTCATCGACGCCAAGTTCGGCGGCAACGCCTCGCGCTGGATCAACCATGCCTGCGATCCCAATTGCGAGGCCGACGAGGAGGAGGGCCGGGTCTTCATCCGCGCGCTGCGCGACATCGCGCCCGGCGAGGAACTCTTCTACGACTACGGCCTGGTGATCGACGCGCGCTACACGCCCAAGCTCAAGCGCGAGTACGCCTGCCGCTGCGGCAGCCCGAATTGCCGCGGCACCATGCTCGCCCCCAGGCGGCGCTGATTCGGCGCCGGCCTGGCCTTGCCCCGCGACGCTCTGCAGCCACCACGGCCGTGAGCAGCACGCCCGCGCTCGTCTGGCAGGCCGATGCGCTGGCCCCGGCGCTGCAAGCCCTGTTGCCGGGCCTGCGCGTCGAGATCGTGGCGTCGACGGGCTCGACGAACACCGACTTGTGCGAGCGGCTGCGTGGCGGCGAAGCCACGCCGGTGCTGCGCGTGGCCGAGGCGCAAACCGCCGGGCGCGGGCGCGCGGGCCGAAGCTGGATCTCGGCGGCGGGCGCCTCGCTCACCTTCTCGCTGGCGCTGCCGTTGTCGCCGCGCGACTGGTCGGGGCTGTCGCTGGCGCTCGGCGCGGCGCTTGCCGACGCCATCGAGCCACAGCCGGCGCGGCTGCAGCTCAAGTGGCCCAACGACCTCTGGCTGCGCGATGCGCCGCACGCCTGGCGCAAGCTCGGCGGCATCCTGATCGAGACGGTGCCGCTGCCGCGCGGCGATCGCGCCTGCGTCGTCGGCGTCGGCCTCAACGTGCAACCGCTGGCCGGCGTCGGAGGCATGGACAGCGGTTGCGCCGGGGTGCAGGAGATTGCGCCTGCGCTGGACGCGCCCGCGCTGCTGGCACGGGTCGCTCCGGTCCTGGCGGGCGCCCTGCTGCGTTTCGAGCGCGAGGGACTGGCGCCTTTCGCCGCGGCCTACGCCGGGCGCGACCTCCTGCGCGGCCGGGTCGTGCGCGCTGCCCACGGCGACTCCAGCGTCGGTGTCGTCGAGGGCGTGGCCGAAGGCATCGACGCCGACGGCGCGCTGCGCCTGCGCCACGCCGCGGGCGTGGCGCTGCTGGTGGGCGGCGAGGTCGGCGTGCGGCCGGCTGCCGCTGCGAGGGAGGATTGAGATGCTGCGCCGGCTCGTGCTGCTGCTGCTGCTGGCCAACGCCGGCTTCTTCGCCTGGACGCAGGGCTGGCTCGCACCCTGGTTGCCGCCGCCAGGCGAGGGGCGCGAGCCCGGGCGCTTGGCGATGCAGGTGCAGCCCGAACGCATCCGGGTGCTCAGCGCCGGTGCCGCCAGCGCCGCGCTGGCGTCGGCCGTCGTCGCCGGCGAAGCGCCCGCGGCGCAGAATGGCATTTCCGGGCAGGAGTCGCCGCCGGTGTGCCTCGAGGCGGGTCCCTTCACCGAGGCGGCGGCGCGCGCGGCCGAGGCGCTGCTGGCCGAGCACGGCGTGCCCGAGGGCGCGGTGGTGCGCGAACTGGTCGCCCGCAGCTACACCTGGGGCGTGGTCATCGGCCGCTTCGCCGAGCGCGAATCGATGCGCGCGCGCGCCGAGGAGCTGACGAGGCTGAGAGTCCGCTTCGAGGAGATCACCACGCCGTCCACCCTGGTTCCGGGACTGCGCCTGGGCAACTTCAGCGACCGTTACGGCGCCGAGACCGCGCTCGCCGGCCTCGGCGCCAAGGGCGTGCACGATGCGCGCGTCGTGCCGCTGCCGCTGGGCGCCACGCAGCAGTGGCTGCGCGCGCCCGAGGCCGATGCCGAACTGCAGACGCGGCTGAAGAGCCTGCCGCCCGAGCGCCTCGAGCGCGCCTTCGGGCCCTGCGTCGCGCGACCGTCGCCGTCGGCCGCGGGTTGATCCGCCGCAGCCCGGCCCTGGGGGTGCTCACTCGGCCTGGCTGCCGCGGTGCGCCCAGCCGGTGGTGCGTTTCTCGACCCAGCTGAAGAGCTCGTACATGGCCATCGCCATGGCGCCGATGGTCACCAGCCCGGCAAAGGCCAGCGGCATGCGCTGCTGGCTGCCCGCGGTCTGCATCAGGTAGCCGATGCCGGAGTCGCCGGCCGTCATCTCGGCGAGCACGGTGCCGACGAAGGCCAGCGTGATGGCGATCTTCAGCGAGCCGTAGAAGTAGGGCATCGAGCGCGGCAGGCCGACCTTCACGAGCACGTCCCAGCGCCGCGCGCCGAGCACGCGCAGCACGTCCTCGAGCTCGGGCTCGAGCGTGGCGAGTCCCGTGGCGATGTTCACGGTGATGGGGAAGAAGCTGATCAGGAAGGCGGTCAGGATGCCCGGCCCCAGACCGATGCCGAACCAGACGACGAGGATGGGCACCACCGCGGCCTTGGGCACGGCGTTGAAGGCCACCATGAGCGGGTAGAGCGCGGTGTAGGCCAGGCGCGAGCTGCCGATGACGAAGCCCAGCAGGACACCCACCACGATCGACAACGCGAAGCCCAGCATGGTGACCCAGAAGGTCTTCCACGCCGCCTCCAGCAGCGGGCCCTTGTAGGCGACGAAGTCCTGCGCGATCTGCCAGGGGCTCGGGAAGATGAACTCCGGGATCGAGAACGCGACGACGACGAGCTGCCAAAGCAGCAGCGCCGCGGCGAGCACGACCAGCGGCGACCAGCGCTCCATGCGTCGGGTGATCTTCATCGGGTCGGGTGCGTGCCGATCTTCACTGGGCGATGGCGGCGCCGCTCTTGCGCACGGCGCCGATGTGGCCGCGCAGCTCGTGCACGATCTCGGTGAACGCGGGCGTGTAGGTGACGTCGAGGTCGCGCGGGCGCGGCAGCTCGATGTCGCGGCGCACGACGAAGCGCCCCGGACTGCGGCTCATGCAGTACACGGTGTCGGCGAGGAAGACGCTCTCGCGCAGGTCGTGCGTGACGAGGATGACGTTGAAGCGCTGCGCCGCGTGCAGGTCGCGCAGCGTGCACCAGAGCTCCTCGCGCGTGAAGGCGTCCAGGGCGCCGAAGGGCTCGTCCAGCAGCAGCATCTTGGGCTCGTGGATGAGCGCGCGGCAGATGCTGGCGCGCTGCTGCATGCCGCCCGAGAGCTGCCAGGGGAACTTGTCCTCGTAGCCGGCCAGGCCCACGCTCTGCAGCAGGGCGCGCGCACGCGCCTCGTACTCGCGCCGCTTGCGCTTGAACGAGGAGCGGTAGGGCTCGACGATCTCCAGCGGCAGCAGCACGTTGTCCAGCGTGCTGCGCCAGGGCAGGAGGCTGGGCGCCTGGAAGGCCATGCCGCTGATCTTCAGCGGGCCGGTCACCGGCTGGCCGCCGATGGTGATGCGGCCGCGGCTGGGCATCCTCAGCCCGGTGGTGAGCTTCATGAAGGTCGACTTGCCGCAGCCGGACGGGCCGACGATGGCGATGAACTCCCCCTCGTCGACCTGCAGCGAGATGTCCTCGACGGCGAAGTGCCCCTTGGCCAGCAACTCGTCGTTGTAGGCGAGCCAGACGTTCTGGAAGTCGACGAAGCTCATCGCCAGGCGTGCTTCGCGCGGCTAGCGCTTGGGTGGGAAGACCGCCAGCTCCGCCTTGGGCGGCAGGAAGGCGTCGGTCCAGACGGCCTGCGGATCGACGCGCGTCTTGGTGCCGAAGACGTCCGAGACCTGCGAGGCCATCAGCGCGAGCCGACCCGGATCGACGGCGCCGAAGCCCTCGGCGCGCGCGTCGGGGCTGGCGACCACGGCGTCGATGGCCAGACGCAGACGGCGCTTCTCCAGATCGACGTTGATGATGCCGTCGCGCGCCTTCACGTACTCGATCGTCGGGTCCGGGTTCGCCATCACGTCCTTCGCGCCCTTGGTGAAGGCCGAGAGGAAGCCCTTCACCGCCGCCGGGTTCGACTGGATCAGCTTGGGCGAGGCGATGATCACATTGCCGTAGAGCTTGACTCCGTGCGTGGCGAAGGGCATGACGACGATGTCCTGCGTCTTCACGCCGCGTGCCTCGAGGTTGAGCAGCGAGGTGAAGGAGAAGCCGGTGATGGCGTCGACGTCGCCGCGCACGAGCATGGTCTCGCGCAGCGGCGGGTCCATGCTCACCCAGTTGACGTTGCCGACGCCGTTGGCCTTGGCGAAGAGCGCGAAGGCGCGACGCCCGGCGTCGAAGCTGGGCGCGCCGAGCTTCCTGCCGCTGAGGTCGGCGGCCTTGGCAATGCCGCTCTTCTTCAGCGCCAGCACCGAGGCCGGCGTGTTGTTGTAGACCATCATCACCGCCACCGGCTTGTTCGGCGCGTCGGGGTTGTTGGCGTGGAATTCCATCAGTGCGGCCATGTCGGCCAGACCCATGTCGTAGCTGCCGCTGGCCACGCGCGTCACCGTCGCGCCCGAGCCGGTGCCGGCGTCGATGGTCACGTCCAGACCCGCGGCCTTGTAGTAGCCCTTGGCGGTGGAGGCGAGGAAGAGCGCCGCCGGGCCCTCGAAGCGCCAGTCGAGCTGGAACTTGATCGGCGTCTGCGCCAGCGCGAGCGTGGGCACGGTGAGCAGCGCGGCGGCGGTGGCCGCCAGCAGGCGGCGCCTGGCCGGGCTGCGCGAGGTGGGGAGAAAGGACATCGGTTTGTCTCCGGCGAGGGTGGTTGCGGTGCAAGGGGAGTCGCGGGCGGGTCGGCCGCTCCGGCGAGCCGCCGGAGTGTATACACGATGGTTCGTCGGACAGGCGGGCGCTGCCGCCGCGCCGTTCGCGCTGCTGCCCGAGAGGTTATGCTGGCACGATCCGCGGCGCCGCCGCGGTCCGAGTCCGCGCATGGAGCCAAGCCCGGTGTCTTCGCCCCACCCGCCCAGCCCCGGGGCTGCAACGGTGCTCGACTTGATGGGCGAGCGGGCGCACCGCGTGCTCGGCGCCGTCCTGTACGCGTTGCTGGCGCTGTTGCCCCTCCTCTTGGCCGTGGCGTGGTTCGATCCGCTGGCCAGCAACGCCGACAGCCCCGTTCTGGCCGCGATGATCGTCCTCGTCGCGGGGCTGATCCTGCTGCATCGCCGGCGGCGCGACGGCCTCGTGCTCGCCGGCCTGGTCGTCATGATGCTCGTGTCGGGCGTGGCGTTCGTCATCGGCTTCGGATCGGTGCGCAGCATCGGCGTCATGGCGCTGGTGGGGGCGATCGCGTGCGCCGGCGTCTTCCTGCAGCGTGCGGCCCTGATCGCCACGCTGGTGGCAGCGAGCGCGGCCATCGGCGGCCTGATCCTTGCCGAGAACCATGGCCTGCTGCGCACGCCGGCCTTCGACGTCGGCTTCGTCCAGTGGGCGCAGTATTCGGTGACGCTGGCGGTGATCGCCTTGTGCATCGGTCTGGCGCGCAGCCTGGCGATCGATGCCATGCGGCGCGCGCTGCAGAGCGAGGCCTGGATCGCCTCGGTGTTGCGCAGCACGCCGAGCGCCTTGGCCGTCTCCACGCTGGACGCCGGCCGCATGCGCGAGGTCAACGCCGCCTTCGAGCGCATGTTCGGATGGGAGCGCGAGCGCATCGTCGGGCGCACCCGCGTCGAGGCCGCGCTCTGGGCCGACGCGGCTGAGCGCGAGCGCTACGTCGACGCCGTGCGGCAGGACGGGCGTGTGCTCGAAATGCCGGCGACGCTGCGCCGCGCCGGCGGCGAGTGCTTCGATGCCCGCGTGTCGGGCGAGCGTGTCGACATCGGCAACGAACACTGGCTCGTCAGTTCGATCGTCGACGTGAGCGAGACGCGGCGCGCGCAGGCCGCGTTGCAGGAGAGCGAGACACGCTTTCGCAAGCTGTTCCACGACAGTCCGGTGGCGGCGACGATCTTCACGCCGCGGGAGATGCGCTTTCTCGACTGCAATGCCGCCTACGTGGCGCTGCTCGGACGCGCGCGCGAACAGGTCGTCGGCCATTTGTGCCACGAGCTGGGGATCTGGGACGAGGCGAGCAGCCTGCTGGCGGACTTCGACCGGCTCGAGCGCGAAGGCACGATCCGCGGCCGGCCCGCGGAGCTGCGGCACGCGGACGGCTCGGTGCTGCACGTGCTCTTCAGCTGGACCCTGATCGACATCGGCGGTCAGCGCTGCGTGCTCTCGCAGGTGGTGGACGTGAGCGAGCAGCGGCGCGCGGAGCGCGCGCTGCGCGAGCTCAACGAAGCGCTCGAGCAGCGCGTGCAGGAGCGCACGCGCGAGCTCACCGCGAGCAACGCCGCGCTGGCACAGGCGCGCGATGCGGCCGAGGCCGCGACGCATGCCAAGAGCCAGTTCCTGGCGAACATGAGCCACGAGATCCGGACGCCGATGAACGCCGTCATCGGCCTCACGGAGCTGGCGCTGCGGCAGCCCGAGGCCGCCGGCGGCGCGATCGCCGAGCATCTGCGCAACGCGCGCCGCGCCGCGGGCTCGCTGCTGGAGATCCTCAACCAGGTGCTCGACTTCTCGAAGATCGAGACGGCGCAGTTCGCGCTCGAGCACCAGCCCTTCGATCTCGGCGAGCTCGTGGTGAAGCTGCGCTCGGCGCTCGGCGTCGTCGCCGCCGAGCGTGGATTGCGGTTGATCGTGACCATCGACGAGGCCTTGTCGGCGCGGCGCTGCGGCGACGCCATGCGCATCGAGCAGGTGCTGATGAACCTGGGCGGCAACGCGCTCAAGTTCACCGAGCGCGGCAGCGTGGCGATCGCGATCGAGGACGCGGCGGCCTCGCGCGTGCGTTTCACCGTGCGCGACACCGGCATCGGCATCGAGCCTGCGTTCATGTCGCGGCTCTTCAAGCCCTTCGACCAGCTCGACGCCTCGACGACGAGGCGCTACGGCGGCACCGGCCTCGGGCTCGCGATCTCGGCCGAGCTCGTGCGGCGCATGGGCGGCCGGATCGAGGTCCGGAGCACGCCGCAGCAGGGAAGCGAGTTCTGGTTCGAGCTGCCGCTGCCCGAGGTCGAGGCGGCGCCTGCGGCGCCTCCCGCGCGTCCGCCGTCGGACGCGGCGGTCAGCCTGCGCGGGCGGCGCATCCTGCTGGCCGAGGACAACGAACTCAATCAACTCGTCGCGCGCGAGATCCTGCAGGGCGATGCCGGCGCCATCGTCACCGTCGTCGACAACGGCCAGGCGGCGCTCGATGCGCTCGCGCGCGAGTCCTTCGACCTCGTGCTGATGGACGTGCAAATGCCGGTCATGGACGGCTTCGAGGCGACCGCGCGCATCCGCCGCGATCCGCGGCATGCGCGGCTTCCGGTCGTCGCCATGACGGCCCACGCCCAGCCCAGTGACCGCGAGCGCAGCCTGCGCGCGGGCATGAACGAGCATGTCACCAAGCCTTTCGATCCCGAAGCGCTGTTCCGCACGCTGGCGGATTTGCTGCGACGCAGCGCCGCGGTCGATGCGGCGGACGGCGCCTGAGCCGAACCCGGCGGCGAGGGCCGCGATCCTCAATCCGCGTCGCGATCGCTGCTTGCGCTCGAGGGGCGCGCGCCTGGACCGAGCCAGGCGTCGAGCACCGCATCGAGGTCGATCGCGGCATCGGTCCGCACCCGGATCGTCGATTGGCTTTCGGCCTCGGCCAGCGGCTCCTGCAGGGCGGCGAGCCGCACCAGCACGGATTCGTCGGCCTCCGAGGCGTCGTCGGCGCGCGCGCGGCGCGCGGCGATGCGCGCGCGCAGCACGGCCATCGGCGCCCGGCAGTCGAGGATGGCAAAGCGCGCGCCGGCCTCCGCGGCGAGACGGGCGAAGCGCGTGCGCTCCTCGCGGCGCAGGAAGGCGGCGTCGACGATCACCGGCCAGCCGGCGGCGAGGATGGCGCGTGCGCGCGTGGCCAAGTGCTCGTAGGTGGCTTGCGTCGAGGCCGCGGTGTAGAGGTCGCCGGCGGCGCGCGAATCGGCCAGCGGCGCGAGCCCCGCCAGGCGCTTGCGTTCGACGTCCGAACGCAGGCGGATCGCTTGCGCGCGCTGCAGCAGCCCGCGCGCAAGCCACGACTTGCCCGACGCCGGCAGGCCGTGGGTGATCAGCAGCGCGGGCCGTGCCGGCGTCATGAGGGCTTGCGCCAGCGACAGATAGGCCTCCAGGTCCGGCGCACCGGGCGCTGCGCTGCCGCGTAGCGCCGTGACGAGCGCGCGCACCGTGGCGCGGTAGACGAGGTGAAAGCGCAGGCCCACGAGGCCGCCGTGATCGCCCCCGTGCTCGAGCCAGGCATCGAGGAACGCGAAACCGAGGTCGGCGCGGCCGCGCGCCATCAGGTCCATGAGCAGGAAGCCGGCATCGCTCATGACATCGATCCAGCGCAGCGCGGGGTCGAACTCGAGGCAGTCGAAGGCGACCAGCGCGTCGTCCGTCCACACCAGGTTGTCCAGGTGCAGGTCGCCGTGGCCTTCGCGCACGCGCGCGCCGTCCTGGCGCACGCGCCAGTGCGCGTGCAGCCGCCGGGCCTGTGCGTCGAGCCACTCGTGCAGCGTCGCGCCCCTGGCTTCGCCGATCCGCGCGGACAGGCTTGCGGCGGCCTGCAGCGCGGCTGAGCGCACGCGCTCGGCGCTGCCCCAGTCGCTTCCCGGCGGCGCCACCGCCGCACGCGCGTGGAAGGCCGCCAGCCGCCGGCCGAAGCGGGCGAGATCGTCCGCCGCAAGCCGGCCGTCGGCCAGGCGCTCGCTGGCCAGCGCGCGCGGTGCGAAGCGCCGCATCTTCACCGCCCATTCGACCACCGGCCCGCGGCCGTAGAGCGAAGGGCCGCGCGCTCCGGCGCGGATCGGCGCCAGGCCCAGGTAGATCGCTGGCGCCAGGCGCCGGTTCAGCCGCAGCTCGTCGGCGCAGGCGGCGCGCCGCCGTGCCAGCGTCGAAAAATCGAGGAAGTCCAGCCGCAGCGGCTTCTTCAGCTTGAAGGCGTGCGCGCCCGCGAGCAGAACCCAGGAGATGTGCGTCTCGATCAGCGCCACCTCGCCGTGGCGTGCCTGCAGGCGCCGGCGCAGCGCGTGCACCAGGGCAAGCGAGGCGGCGGGGTCGGTCGGGGCGTCTGGGGTCATCGGCGGGTTCGCAGAGGCGTGCGGCGCGCGATCGGCCGTGGGGGCTGCGCGGCGGCCGGGGCCTGACGTGTGCGGGGACGCCTCGTGCGCAGTTCCGATGATCGCCTATGCTGAGGCCGATGACTGCAGCTGCCGTCCTGCGCCCACAAGCCGCCCGCGCGCGGCCGCGCCTGTGGCTGCTGCTGCCCTGGCTGGCGTTCCTGCTGCCGGCGCTTGCGACGCCGGCCGGCACGGGCCGCTGGGTCGACGCGGACGGCCGCCCCACGCCGCTGGCGCAGCAGGCGCTCGCGCTGCTGGCCGACGCCGGGAGCCACGGCCTGGATGCGCGCGACTACGCGGTGCCGGTCTCGCAGCAGCAGGCAGCACCCGATGCGGCCGCTCTGGAAGCGGCGCTGCTACGCTATCTGCGCGACCTGCACGAGGGCCGGTCGCTTGCGTCGGCGCGGCCCGCGGGCCTGCGCCGCGTGCCTTTCGACGCGGCGGCGGCGCTTGGCGCGGCGGCGTCCGCGGGCGACCTCGCGCGGGCCGTGCGCGCGGCGGTGCCGCCGCTGTCGCAGTACGAGCGTCTGCGGGAGGCGCTTGCGCAGTACCGCAGCCTGGCCGGCGACCCCACCTGGGACCGGCCCTGGCCCGAGTTGCCGCGGGTTGCGAAGGCGAGTGGGCGTGCGCTCGCCGCGGGCCAGGCCTGGGATGGGCTGCCGCGCTTGGCGGCGAGTTTGGCCGCGCTGGGGGATCTCGCCGACCCGGCCGAGGCCAATGTCCCGGCCGGCGCCGTCTACGAGGGTGCGCTGGTCGCGGCGGTGCGCGCCTTCCAGCGCCGCCACGGCTTGCAGGAGGACGGCGTCGTCGGCCGCGCGACGCTGGCTGCGCTGCAGGTGTCGCCCGCGGCGCGGGTGCAGCAGATCGAGCTGGCGCTCGAGCGCCTGCGCTGGACGCCGCTGCAGGATGCGCCGCGGCGAATCGTCGTCAACATCCCGGAGTTCGTGCTGCGCGCCTACGAGCTGCAGGAGGGGCGCATCGTCGTACGCACGCAGATGAAGGTCGTCGTCGGCAAGGCCGCGGCCACCCGCACGCCGCTGCTGCAGGAGGACCTGCGTCGCATCGAGTTCAAGCCCTTCTGGAACGTGCCGCCCTCGATCGCGCGCGGCGAGACGATTCCGCGCCTGCGGCGCGACCCCGGCTACTGGGCGCGCGAAGGCTTCGAGTTCATCGGTGCCCGCGGCGTCGCCGATGCGCAGCTCACCGAGGCCAAGCTTCAGGCGGTGCTGGCGGGAGACCTGCGCATCCGCCAGCGCCCGGGGCCGCGCAATGCGCTCGGCGACATCAAGTTCGTCTTCCCGAACCGGCAGGCGATCTACCTGCACCACACGCCCTCGGTGCAGTTGTTCGAGCAGTCGCGGCGCGACTTCAGCCACGGCTGTATCCGCGTCGAGCAGCCGGTGGCGCTGGCGGCCTTCGCGCTGCAGGGCATGCCGGGCTGGGACGAATCGCGCATCCGCGCCGCGATGGGCGCCGCGGAGCCCTCGTCGGTATCGCTGGCGCAGCCGGTGCCGGTGCTCCTGGCCTACACGACCGCACTCGTCAAGGAGGGGCGCATCCACTTCTTCGACGACGTTTACGGGCATGATCGGGCCCTCGCCCGCGCGCTGCGGATGCAGCGGCCCTGATGTTCACGCCCGCGATGGATCGCCGATGACCTGCCGTTCTCCCGCGTCCTGCACCTGCGCCTCCTGCACGCCCGGCACCCGTGGGCAACGCCGGCGCCTCGTGCTGGCACGCGCCAGTGCCGGCGCCCTGTGCCTGCCGCTGCTGGCGCTGCCGGCGCGCGCTCGCGCGACGGTCGCCGGAGGTGTGCGTTCGCTGGCGCTGCGGCACACGCACACCGGCGAGCGGCTGGTCGCCACCTTCGAGGCCGACGGGCGCCTGCTGCCGCAGGCGCTGGCCGCGCTCGACCGCTTTCTGCGCGACCACTACAGCGGGGCTGTAGGCCGCATGGATGCGCAGCTCTTCGAGCAGCTGCATGCGCTGCAGGCGCGGCTGGGCAGCGGCGCCGCCTTCGAGGTCATCTCGGGCTTTCGCAGCCCGCACACCAACGAGCGCCTGCGCCAGCGCGGCGGCGGTGGCGTTGCGCGCGGCAGCCTGCACCTTCAGGGGCGCGCGATCGATGTGCGTCTGCCCGGCGTCCCGCTGGCGGACCTGCGCGACGCGGCGCTCGAGCTGCGTGCCGGAGGTGTGGGCTACTACGCGCGCGAGCGCTTCATCCACCTGGACACCGGCCGCGTGCGAAGCTGGTGAGCGCACCGCGGCGGCAGCGCCATCAGAGCGCTCCTGCACGGCCGCGCGGCATCCGGCAAAGCCCTGACGCCCCGACCGGGGCAGGGATCGTACCCTTGCCGCAGAATCCTCCGCGTCGCCCACTGCGCGTGTGAGGCGCGGCTTCCACAGGAGACACCATGCTCGGTCAGATGATGCAGCAGCCGCTGCTGATCTCTTCGCTTCTCGTCCACGCTGAACGCCATCACGGCGAACGCGAGATCGTCTCGCGCCGCGTCGAGGGCGACATCCACCGCTATACCTATCGCGAGCTCGCGGCGCGCGCGCGCCGCATGGCCAATGCGCTCACGGGCCTGGGCCTTGCGATGTCCGAGCGCGTGGCAACGCTGGCCTGGAACGGCTACCGCCATCTCGAGCTGTACTACGCCGTCTCGGGATCCGGTGCGGTGCTGCACACCCTCAACCCGCGTCTGCACCCGGAGCAGATCGTCTACATCGCCGACCATGCCGAAGACCAGGTGCTCTTCTTCGACCTCAGCTTCCTGCCGCTGATCGCGGCGGTCGCCGGGCGCACGAAGACCGTGCGGCACTGGGTGGCGATGTGCGCGCGCGCGCATCTGCCCGCGGACGCCGCCGGGATCCCCGGCCTGCTGTGCTACGAAGACCTGATCGAAGCCAACCATGATCGATACGACTGGCCCGTCTTCGACGAGAACAGCGCGAGCTCGCTCTGCTACACCAGCGGCACCACGGGCAACCCCAAGGGGGTGCTCTACAGCCACCGCTCGACGCTGCTGCACACCTACGCCGCGGCCTTGCCCGACGCGCTGAACTGCTCGGCCAACGACGCCATCCTGCCCGTGGTGCCGATGTTCCACGTCAACGCCTGGGGCCTGCCCTACGTGGGGTGCATGACCGGTGCCAAGCTGGTCTTCCCCGGGCCGGCGCTCGACGGCAAGAGCCTGTACGAGCTCTTCGAGAGCGAGCAGGTCACGGTTTCGGCGGGCGTGCCGACGGTGTGGCAGGGGCTGCTGGCGCATGTGCAGGCCAACGGCCTGAAGTTCAGCAGCATGAAGCGCACGGTGATCGGCGGCTCGGCCTGTCCGCCGGCGATGCTGCGCACCTTCGGCGACGAGTTCGGCGTGCACGTGCTGCACGCCTGGGGGATGACCGAGATGAGCCCGCTCGGGACCGTGTGCAGCCTCAAGCCGCGCCATCTGCAGATGGATGCACAGGCGCGCTACGCGGTGATGTCCAAGCAGGGGCGCGCGGTCTACGGCGTCGACATGAAGATCGTCGACGAGAGCGGCGCGGAACTCCCCTTCGGCAGCGAGACCTCCGGCGAGCTGCTCGTGCGCGGGCCCTGGATCGTGGACCAGTACTTCAAGGGCGAAGGCGGCAACCCGCTGCGCGTCGATGCCGCCGGCCACGGCTGGTTTCCCACCGGCGACGTGGCGACGATCGACGCCGATGGCTACATGCACATCACCGACCGCAGCAAGGACGTCATCAAGTCCGGTGGCGAGTGGATCGGCTCGATCGACCTCGAGAACATCGCCATGGCGCACCCTGCGGTGGCGATGGCGGCTTGCATCGCCGCCCACCACCCGAAGTGGGACGAGCGCCCGCTGCTGGTGGTGGTGAAGAAACCCGGCGCCGAAGTCACGAAGGCCGAGCTGCTGGCCTTCTTCGAGGGCAAGGTCGCCAAGTGGTGGGTCCCCGACGACGTCGCCTTCGTCGACGCGATCCCGCTCGGCGCCACGGGCAAGATGCAGAAGAACCGGCTGCGCGAGCAGTTCAAGGACTACGCGCTGCCGACGGCTTGATCGGCGAGCTCAGCCGCAATCCTTGACGCGCAGCTCGACGCGGCGATCCAGCGCGTCGGAGAGGTCGTCGCGCCCGTTGCCGACCAGCGTTTGCGTCGAGCCGTATCCCTTGGCGTCCATGCGCTTGCGCATCACGGGCGCAATCACCTCGATCGACTTGCGCACCGATTCCGCGCGCAGCAGCGACAGGCGCTCGTTGAGCGGCTCGGCGCCGGTCGGGCTGGTGTGCCCGGCGAGTTCGAGGCAGGTCGTCCGCTTGGCCGCGCGCCTGGCGATCTCGGTCAGCCACATCGGGTAGGGCAGGGGTCCGGCGGCAGGGTCGACCCACATCGCCGCGGTGCCGGGGCGGAAGAGGAATTTCAGGCCCAGCAGCCTGGCGTCCAGCCCGTGATCGACGATCTCGCCGAAGGCCGCGCGTGCCGGCCCCATGCGGCGCAGCTTCAGGTTGGTGAGGTAGAGCCCGGAGCGAACGCGCAACTGGTCGCCGCCGGGCGCTTCGGCGGCGGTCTCGTAGAGTTTGAGCGCGTCGGCATAGCGTCCAGCGCCATAGGCGTCGATGGCTTCGGCGATGGTGGCGGCGGTGATCACGCGATCGATGTAGTTGGGGTTTATGGGGTCCCCCACCTTCGTGCCCTGACAGGTGCGCACGTAGCCGCTGATGGCGGCGTCGTCGAGCCAGGCCGGGTTGTCGCGGAAGAAGGGCAGCGGCGAGGGGTCGACCGCGTCGGGTGTGGCGAAGGCGAGGCCCTTGCCCACGAGCTTGCCCGTCTTCAGGTCGGCCAGCGCAAGACATATGCGGTAGGCCTGCCGCAGGCCCTCGGTCTTGCGCTCTTCGTTGACGCCGGTGAGCGTGCCGATCAAGAGCAAGGGCCCCTGCTGCACCGTACTGGCCCGAAACGGCTGCACGTCGTACGCGGGATGCCTGTCCTTGATGAACTGCGCCAGCCGCGCGCCCATCGCCTGCGTCGCCACGCTCTGCGCGCCGGTGACGCCGTCGATCAGCGGGTCGATGACGAGATCGCGCGCGCCGCCCGCAGGCAACTGAGCGCGCGCGAACAGATTGTCGGCGGCGGCAAGCACGGCCTGGTCGAAGGGCAGGGTCGGCGGCGGCGCCGCCGGCGGTGCAGGTGCCGGTGCAGGCGCCGCAGGGGGCGGCGCGCTGGGTGCGGGTTGCGGCGCCGTCGAGGCGGAAGGGGCAGGGGGCGCTTCGGACGGCGGCGATGTGGCGCAACCGGCCAAAGTCAGCAACAGGGCCAGCGGGAGGCTCAGGGCGCGGGCGGCATTGCGACGTCCGGCCTCGGAATCGAACTTGCTCATGCGTGCGGGCTCCTTCTGGGTGGACCCGCGGGCGGACCTACGGGCGAACTTGCGTGAGGTCAAGTATGCCTTTCGTTGCCTGCTGCTACACGTCGGTTCGCACGGCCGCGTCGCGGACCTTCTTCACGCAGGTTTCAACGCGTGCAGCGGGTCTGGAAGTACTGCGACTGCTCGGGCGTCAGCGGCTCGCCGATCTGCATGCGCTGCAGCAGATCGCTGCAGCGCGCGCCGAGCACCTCGCGGCGCTCCTGGCGATCGGCGTCGGCCCTCGGACGCGCTCGAGGTTCGCGCGGAGGACCGATTCGCGGCGCGGGCTCCGATCGCGCAGGCTCGTCTGCCTGGGGGGGCGCCGCGGCCTGCGGCGTGTCGTGGCGCTCCTGCGGCGCAGGCGTGTTCTCGGCCGGGACGGGCGCAGGCGGCGCGGGCTCCGCGGGGACCGGGGAGGGCTGGAGTCCAGACGTGGCGGCTTCGCTTGTCGCCGGGGTCGAGCGCGTGGACGTCGCCGGCGCCGGCGCGGGGTCGAGGAAGAGGATCCAGGCCGCCATCGCCAGCACCGCCACGAGCGCACCGGCAAGCAGCGGCAACACGGTGCGGCGCAGCGTCGGTGCGGATCCTGTCCGGGAGCCTCGAGGCGCGGAGGCCGGCGTCGCGGCTGGCCGCGCGCTGGCCTGCGCGGACGATTCGACTCCGGTGCGGCGTTCGTCGCGGTCGCTGCCGGATCCGGTCTTGCGTTCATGATCCGCCGCGGCGTGGGCCTGGGCGCCGGCCTCGGGCGCGGTGGCACGGCGCGTCGACGCCGCCTCGAGGTCGGCAAGCGCCTCGGCGAAGGCCGCTGCGCTCGCGTAACGATCCTCCGGCTGCTTGGCCAGTGCGCGCGCGATCACGTCATCGAAGGCGCGTGGGAGTTGCGGCGCGATCGCGGAGGGCGGCTTCGGATCGTCCTGCACGATCTGGCGCTGCACGGCAAACGGTCCGGCGCCCGCGAACGGCCGCTGGCCGGTGAGGCACTGGTAGAGGATGACGCCGGCGGCGAAGATGTCGGCGCGCGAGCCCACCGCCAAGCCCAGCACCTGCTCGGGCGCCATGTAGCTGGGGGTGCCGACGAGCGTGCCGGGCATGGTGCGATCCTGCGTCGTGTTGGCCACGCGCGCGACGCCGAAATCGGTGAGCTTGACGTGCCCGCCCGCGTCCAGCATGACGTTGGCGGGCTTGACGTCGCGATGCACGATGCCCTGGGTGTGCGCGAAATCCAGCGCCGCCAGCAACTCGGCCATGATGCGCAGCGTCTGCGTCAGCGGCAAGGCCTGCCCGGCCTCGAAGACCTTGGACAGCTCCTGACCGCGCACGAACTCCATCACGATGTAGGAGATGTCCTCGTGCTCGCCGAAGTCGTGCACGGTGACGATGTTCGGGTGCGCCAGCCGCGCCGCAGCCTGCGCCTCGCGTTCGAAGCGCGAGGCGTACTCGCCTGCGCTGCTGTCGTCGGCGAGGTGGCTGCGCAGCACCGTCTTGATCGCCACGGTGCGGCCCAGCCGCGTATCGACGGCCTCGTAGACGACGCCCATGGCGCCCTGTCCCAGGACTTTCACCAGCCGGTAGCGGCCAAGAAAGCTCTGAGTGGCGTGGTTCATCGGCGGCGCGCTTGTGACCGCCGACGGGGCGACGGCCGCGAGAAGAATGAGGCTCGGGGCAGTATAGAGGTGGGCATCGTCCCCGATCACCCCGACGCGCGCGCCGTACCATCGCAGGCAAGGATCGAGGCCCGCGCGGGCTGTCGATGCAAGGATTAGGGGCACCCCATGCGAGAAAACCTCCTGCGTACCCTCTGGACCCAGGGCAAGCCGGCGCTCAACGGCTGGCTGGCCATGCCGGACAGCTTCGGCGCCGAGCTGATGGCGCACCAGGGCTTCGACGCGCTGACGATCGACATGCAGCATGGGCTCATCGACGGGCAACGCATGATCGCCATGCTGCAGGCGATCAGCAGCACGGCCACGGTGCCGCTGGTGCGCGTGCCCTGGCTGGAGCCGGGCGTGCTGATGAAGGCGCTGGATGCCGGCGCCTACGGCGTCATCTGCCCGATGGTGAGCACGCGCGAGGAGGCGCAGCGCCTGGTTTCCTGCACGCGCTACGCGCCGCTGGGCGCGCGCAGCTTCGGACCCGTGCGTGCCAGCCTGTATGCCGGCGCCGACTACGCCAGCCGCGCCAACCAGACGGTGGCCGTGTTCGCGATGATCGAGACCGCAGAGGCGCTGGACAACCTGGACGCCATCCTCGGTGTCGAGGGCCTGGACGGGGTCTACGTCGGGCCGTCGGATCTCTCCCTGGCGCTGGGCTGCAGGCCGGTGTTCGACGATGTCGAACCGAAGGTGGCGCAGGCGATCGAGCACATCGTGGCGCGCGCGCAGGCGCACGGCGTCGTCGCCGGCGTGCATTGCGGGCGCGCCGACGTGGCGCGGGCGCGCGTGGCGCTCGGCTACCGCTTCGTCACCGTGTGCTCGGACACGCGGCTGCTGGCCGCCGGCGCGCAGGACGTGCTGGCGGCGGTGCGCAAGGCTTGAGCCTCGGACGAGCGAGGGCCGGCCGCAAGCAGCGGCGCCCCCCGCATAATGCCCTCGTCACACGACTTCGCAGGGTGGGTGAATGGAGTCCGGCACGATCGCGGTCGTCCTGGCACTGACGCTGGCGTGCACCGGGGGCATGTTCCTCGTCATCGCCAAGCAGATGCAGGGGCGCAGCGGCATGGCGACCTTCGCGCTCGGGCTGTCGCTGTTCGGGCTCGTCTTCGCGGTGCCCGCACCGATCGACGCCGCGGCGGGACTCGTGCTCGGCACCCTGATAGACGCTGCCGCTGTCGCTGCGGTGCTGCTGCTGCGGCGCGGATTGCAGCGCTTCATGCGCGAGGACGAACTGTCGTGGCGCGCGCTCGGTCTCTTCGTGCTGGGCTTCGGCGCGGTCTCGGTGGCGGCGCGGCTGGCCTTCGGCGACGCCGCGCGCGGAGTCGTGCTGCTGCTCGTGCTCGCGCTGCTCTTCGGCTGGCTCGCCTACACCGCGATGCGCGAAGCCCACCGCGACTCGCCGCTGCTGCGCATGCCCTTGCTGCTGCTGGCCGCAGTGCTGTCGGCATTGGCGCTGCTGAGCCTGGGCAACATGGTGCAGAAGGTCTCCGCCGGCGCCGACATGACGGGCGCGGTGAGCGACCCCTTCTACGACGCGGTGCTGATGCTGGCGGCGCTGCTGCTCGGGCCGACACTGCTGTGGATGCACTCGCTGCAGCTGACGCGGCAGCTCGCCGAACTGGCCACGCGCGACCCGCTGACCCGGCTTCTCAACGAGGCCGGCCTGGATGAGGCGCTGCGCCGGCACTTCGCGCGTCGCCAGCATGATCCGATGACACTGATGCACATCGACGTCGATCGGTTCGAACGCGTCAACCGCCTGCACGGCGAGGCCGCCGGAGACGACGTGCTGCGGCTCATCGGCGTGGCGCTGGAGTCGACGCTGCGCGCCGACGATTTCGTCGCCCGCGTCGGCGGCGAGGAGTTCGTCGTCGCCAGCGTCGGCGACGACATCGAAAAGGCCGCGATCCTCGGCGAGCGCCTGCGCGCTGCGGTCGCCGCGTTGCAGACCGGTCTCAGCGACGGCAGCGGGCATCTGCGCTGCGCCATCACGGTGGGCCTGTCGCGGCCGTTCGCCGACCTCGAGCGCTGGCGCGTGGCCTGGGACGAGGCGGCGGTGTCGATGCAAGCCGGCAAGGACGCGGGCGGTAACTGCGTCGTGCACCCGACGAACTGACCCCCCCCCACTCGCACCCGACGACGTGGCGAGGGCTTGCCCTCCAGTGGGGAGAGGCTTCGCGGCGCCGTTGATCTGGCGCAATGGACCTCGGTTCCTGCTGTCCGAAAGTGCGCCTGCGCCCGATTTCGAGACCGATCCCCACCATGCCGGATGGCTTGACGCCTGCACGCGAGTCCCGAGTTCAGGGCCGATTGAACGATGACAGGGGGAGAGGGCCGCACGCATGGGAACAGTGCAATTCGTCGACAACCATCCGGACGGCGCCCTGATGCTCGCCGAGCGCGCCATGCCGCCGCTCGAGTCATCGCTGTCCGCGACGCGACGCCCGGCGCGCGCTCCCGAAGCCGCGATGCCCGACGCCCGCGCCTGGAACGAGCTGCTCGGCGGGCCGGTGCTCGGCGCGCAGGAGTTGGCGGCGCTGAACGCGATCGCGCGCTCGCGCTTCGTGCCGCAGGGCGGGGTGGTGTTCGCGCAGCATGAGGCGGCGCGCGCGCTGATCTTCGTGCGTGAGGGCGATGCGGCGCTGGGCTGCACGACGCCGGAGGGGTCGTTCCGCATCGAGCGGCCGGTGCGCGGTCCCGGCTGGCTCGACCAGAGTTCGGCCTGGATCGACGTCGCCCACCCGGTCGAAGCGCGTGCCATGAGCGCCCTGGCGGTCGTCGAACTCGCGCGCGAGGATGTCCAGGCACTCATGTCCGCACATCCCATGCTGGCGCGCCGCCTGGTCAGCGGGCTGGCGCGTGAAGTGCACGCGCTGGCCTTGCACATGCACGGGCTGATGCACAAGGATGCGCCGGCGCGCTTTGCACAGTGGCTGGTCGCGCGCTTTCAGCCCTCGGCGGAGAGCGCGCACGGCGGCATCGTCAAGATGTGCGAGCGCAAGCGCGACATCGCCTCGCAACTGGCGATCACGCCCGAGACGCTGTCGCGCCTCATGCGCGGCTTCACACGCCAGGGCCTGCTGGTGGTGTCCGGCTACACCGTGCACGTGACCGACATCGACGGCCTGCGGCGCATCGCCGAAGGAAGCTGAGCCGCGGGATTCCTGCCGCGATCCGCCGACCGGGCGCCGACCCTGGGAGTTTCCCGAGGCCGGCAAAAGTCGCGGTCGCGCTCGATACGATCGCGGCCGTGATGGGGCCCATCCTCCGCGGCATGCCCGACGTGCCGCTTCGAGAGCAGGTCGAGCACCCGCCCCGGGTGCCGTCGTGCGGCTGCCAGCGCAACGAAACGCCTCCCGCATGACCCCACCCCGCCTCGAGCTCAGCGGTATCCGCAAGCAGTATCCCGCGGTGCTCGCCAACGACGACGTGCACCTGCGCGTGCTGCCCGGGCAGATCCACGCCGTGCTGGGCGAGAACGGCGCCGGCAAGAGCACGCTGATGAAGATCATCTACGGCGCCGTGCAGCCCGACGCCGGCAGCATGCAATGGAACGGGCAGGCGGTGCAGGTGAAGAGCCCGGCAGCGGCGCGCCAGCTCGGCATCAGCATGGTCTACCAGCACTTCTCGCTCTTCGAGACGCTGACCGTGGCCGAGAACGTCTGGCTCGGCCTGGAGCGCTCGATCAAGCTGGCGCAGGTGGCGGCGCGCATCGGCGAGGTCGCGCACGCCTACGGGCTGGAGGTGGATGCGCGGCGTCCCGTGCATACCCTCTCGGTGGGGGAGAAGCAGCGCGTGGAGATCGTGCGCGCCCTGCTCACCGACCCGCAGTTGCTGATCCTCGACGAGCCGACCTCGGTGCTGACGCCGCAGGCGGTGGAGAAGCTCTTCGTCACGCTGCGCCGCCTCGCCGAGGGCGGCACCAGCATCCTCTACATCAGCCACAAGCTCGACGAGATCCGGGCGCTGTGCCACCACTGCACCGTGCTGCGCGGCGGCAGGGTCACCGGCGAGGTCGATCCGACCCGGGAGAGCAACGCCAGCCTCTCGCGCCTGATGATCGGCGCGGAGCCCGCTGCGCTGCGCGCGCGCGCCGACACCCAAGGCGCCGAAGTGCTCGTCGTCAAGGGGCTGAGCCTGCCGCGGCAGGACCCCTTCGGCGTCGACCTGGTCGACATCGGCTTCGCGGTGCGTGCCGGCGAGATCGTCGGCATCGCCGGCGTCTCCGGCAACGGGCAGCAGGAGTTGATGGCGGCGCTCTCGGGCGAGGACCCGCGCGCCCCGGTGGGCAGCGTGATGCTGCAGGGTCGCGACGTCGGCCGCCAGCGCCCGGCGAGGCGGCGGCGTGCGGGCCTGCACTTCGTTCCCGAGGAGCGCCTGGGCCGCGGCGCCGTGCCGACGCTCAGCCTGGCGCAGAACACGCTGCTCACGCGCACCGGCAGCCTGGGCATCGGCGGCTGGATCGCGCCCAGGCGCCTGCGGTCGCTGGCGGTCAAGCTCATCGAGCGCTTCCAGGTGAAGTCCGGTGGCCCCGATGCCGCCGCGCGCAGTCTCTCCGGCGGCAACCTGCAGAAGTTCATCGTCGGCCGCGAGATCGACGCCCGGCCGCGCCTGCTCATCGTCGCGCAGCCGACCTGGGGCGTGGACGTGGGCGCGGCGGCGCTGATCCGCGGTGAGCTGCTCGCACTGCGCGATGCCGGTTGCGCGCTGCTCGTCGTCAGCGAGGAGCTCGACGAGCTGTTCGAACTCAGCGACCGCCTGCTGGTCATCGCCAAGGGCCGCATCTCGCCCAGTGTGCCGGTTGCCGAGGCCACGGTGGAGCGCATCGGCGAATGGATGTCCGGGCTCTTCCCGGGCGGCACGGCGCCGACGCCGCCGCTGCCCGAGCCCGCGGAGCGCGCGCATGCTTAGGCTCGAACCGCGCCCACAGCCCTCGCGCGCGCTGTCGTTGCTCTCGCCGCTGCTCGCGCTGGCAGTCACGGTGGCCGTGGGCGTGCTGCTGTTCGCCCTGCTGGGCAAGGACCCGCTGCGCGCGCTGCAGATGTTCTTCGTCGAGCCGGTGAAGAGCCTCTACGCCTTGTCCGAGCTGTCGGTGAAGGCGACGCCGCTGGTGCTGATCGCGCTCGGCCTGGCGCTGTGCTTTCGCGCCAACGTCTGGAACATCGGCGCCGAGGGGCAGTTCGTGCTCGGCGCCATCGCCGCGGGCTGGGTGGCGCTGCAGGCGGGGCCGGAGCCGGCCTGGCTCGGGCGCGGCATCGTCATCGCGATCCTCGTCGCCGGCGTGCTCGGGGGCATGCTGTGGGCGGCCATCGTCGCGCTTCTGCGCGAGCGCTTCAACGCCAACGAGATCCTCGTGAGCCTGATGCTGGTCTACGTGGCGATCCTGCTGCTTTCCTACCTCGTCTACGGGCCCTGGAAGGACCCCAAGGGCTACAACTTCCCGCAGACCATCGTCTTCGACGCCGTGACCAAGCTGCCGCGCCTGGCGCCGCGGCTGCGCGCCAACGTCGGCAGCCTGATCGCGCTGCTGTGCGTGGCTGCGACCTGGGTCTTCATGTTCAGGCTCTACCGCGGCTTTGCGTTGCAGGTGGGCGGGCTGGCGCCGCTGGCGGCGCGCTACGCGGGCTTCTCGGCCGGCGGGGCGCTGTGGACTTCGCTGCTCATCTCGGGCGGCCTAGCGGGGCTGGCGGGAGCGATCGAGACCATCGGGCCGCTCGGCCAGCTGACGCCGCACGTGCCGGTGGGCTACGGCTTCGCGGCGATCATCGTCGCCTTCGTGGGCCGGCTGCACCCGGTGGGGATCGTCTTCTCGGCCGTCCTCATGAGCATGTTCTACATCGGCGGCGAACTGGCGCAGTCGCGCATGGGCCTGCCGAAGGCGCTGACCGGTGTCTTCCAGGGTCTGTTGCTGTTCGCGCTGCTGGCCTGCGATACCTTGATCCACTACCGCGTGCGCTTCGGCGCGGACCGATTCGCGCGCTGAGCCGCCGCCGCCCGTCATGGAACCGCTTGCCCTGCTCGTCGCCGCCACGCTCAACGCCGGCACCGTGCTGGCGATCGCCGGCCTCGGGCTGTTGATCAACGAACGCGCCGGCATCGTCAATCTGGGCGCCGAGGGCATCATGCTGGTGGCGGCGATCGCCGGCTTCGCCACCGCCGTGCACAGCGGAAGCGACCTGCTCGCCTTTGCCGCCGGTGCCGCCGCCGGCGCGCTGCTGGCCGCGGCCTTCGGATGGCTGGTGATCTGGCTCAACACCAACCAATACGCCACGGGCCTGGCGCTCGCGCTCTTCGGCGTGGGCTTCTCCGCCTTCGTCGGCCTGTCCTACACGCAGGCGACGCTGGGGCAGCGGGCGCGCTTCGTTCTGCCCTGGCTCTCGGATCTGCCCTTCGTCGGCGTCGCGCTTTTTCGCCAGCATCCGATGGTCTACGCGGCGATGGCGCTGGCCGCCCTCATCGCCTGGTTTCTCTACCGCACGCGCAGCGGGCTGGTGCTGCGCGCGGTGGGGGAGTCGCCGGAGTCCGCGCACGCGCTGGGCTTTCCGGTGCGCCGCATCCGCCTGGCGGCCGTGTGTGCCGGCGGCGCCCTGTGCGGACTTGCGGGAGCCTACCTCTCGGTCGTCTACTCCCCGTTGTGGATGGAGGGCATGGTCGCAGGCAAGGGCTGGATCGCGCTCGCGCTCACCACCTTTTCCACCTGGCGTCCGGCACGCGTGCTGCTGGGTGCCTACCTCTTCGGCGGCGTCACCATGCTGCAGTTCCACCTGCAGGGGCAGGGCGTGGACGTATCGAGCCACCTGCTGAGCATGCTGCCGTACCTGGCGACGATCGTCGTGCTCGTGCTCATCAGCCGCAATGCGGCCTTCATCAAGGCGAACATGCCGGCGTCGATCGGAAAGCCCTTTCATCCGGGAGCCTGATCGAAACCTGCAGCCGGCGCGCGGATAATCCGCGCGCCAACCCCATCCACCCACCCAGGAGCGGAACCCCATCATGACCGATTCGGCCAAACACGCGTTGCTCAAGTTCACCGCCCTCGGCGCCATCGCCGCCAGCGCCGCGCTGGTGGGCTGCGGCAAGACGGAGGAGCCCGCGCCCGCAGCGGCGCCCGCAGCCGAGCCGGCGCCGGCGCCAAAGCCCGAGCCGCTGAAGATCGCCTTCGCCTACATCGGCCCGGTCGGCGACGGCGGCTGGACCTTCGCGCACGACAACGCGCGCAAGGCGCTGGAGAAGGAGTTCGGCGACAAGATCGCCACCAGCTACGTCGAGAACGTTCCCGAGGCGGCCGACGCCGAGCGCGTCATCCGCGACATGGTCGCGCAGGGCAACAAGCTGATCTTCGGCACCACCTTCGGCTACATGGAGTCGATGCTCAAGGTCGCCCAGGATCATCCCGAGGTGAAGTTCGAGCATGCCACCGGCTACAAGCAGGCCGAGAACATGCGCACCTACGACAGCCGCACCTACGAGGGCGCGTACATGGCCGGCGTCATCGCCGGCGGCATGACGAAGACGAACACGCTGGGCGTGGTCGGCTCGGTGCCGATCCCCGAGGTGCTGCGCAACCTCAACAGCTTCACCCTGGGCGCGCAGAGCGTGAACCCGAAGATCAAGACCCGGGTGGTCTGGGTCAATGCCTGGTTCGACACCGCCAAGGAGACCGAGGCCGCGCAAAGCCTGATCAACCAGGGCGCCGATGTCCTGTTCCAGAACACCGACTCGTCGGCGGTGCTGCAGACTGCGGGCAAGAACAACAAGATGGCCTTCGGCTGGGACAGCGACATGACGGCCTACTCGCCCGAGGCGCACCTCGCCAGCGCGGTGATCAACTGGACGCCCTACTACACGCAGGCGGTGAACGAGGCGCTGGACGGCAGTTGGAAGGGCGGCGGCCACGTCTGGCTCGGCGTCAAGGACGGCGCGATCGACCTCGTCTCGATCAGCGACAAGGTGCCTGCGGAATTGAAGGAGAAGGCCGAGCAGGTCAAGGCGGGCTTGAAGGACGGCAGCTTCGTGATCTGGAAGGGCCCGATCCGCAACCAGGCCGGCAAGGAAGTGCTGAAGAAGGACGAGGTTGCCAGCGACGATTTCCTGCGCGGCATCGACTTCTACGTCAAGGGCGTCGAAGGCAAGGTGCCGAGCGCGAAGTAGCAACCGGGGCGGCGACGGCGTCGCCGCCACCTCCGCGCTCACGAGCCGAGTTCGTTGGGACGGAAGGCGAGCAGGATCAGCGGTGGCACGCGGCCGTCGACATCGCGCGGCAGCGTGGCGGTGCGGTCGATGGCCCGCAGCACCGCCTCGTCCCAGTCCTTGTTGCCGCTGCTGCGAACGAGCCGGCGCGAGAGAATGCTGCCGCTGGGCCCGGCGCGCACCTCGACTTCGGCCGCCGGGTTGCCCGATACCGTGTCGGTGAAGACCACGTTGGGCTTGATCGCCGCGATCAGCCGTCCGGCGTAGCTGGCCGAGGGGCCGCTGCTTACCGCGGCAGCGGCGCCTTGCGTGCTGCCGCTGCCGCCGACCTGCCCCATCATGCGCTCGAGTTGCTGCTTGCGCGCCTCGGCCAGGCGCTTCTCCTCCGCCTGAAGGCGCTCGCGCTCGCGCTTCTCTTCCCGCTCGCGCTCGGCGCGTTGCCGGCGCGCGCTTTCCTCCTTCGCCGCCTTCTCGGCGCGTTCCTTCTCGGAACGTTCGCGCTCGGCCTTCTCCCGTTGCTCGCGTTGCAGTCGCTGCGCGTCCTCCGCCTGGCGCTTGCGCGCCTGCTCGATGGCGATCTGCGCCTCGGGTTGCTGCACCGCCGGCCGGGGCGGCGGTGGTGCCGGCGGCGCGGGTGAGGGTGAGGGCGCCGGCCGGGGCTCGGGTGCAGGGGGGGGCGCAGGGGGTGCGGCAGCCTGCGGCAGCGCCGACCATAGTTCCGCGCTCACCACTTGCGGCTGGCTGCTGCGCCACTGCACCACCAGCGTCAGCGCCGCGAGCATCGCAGCGTGCGCCAGCAGCGCCAGTGCCGCACCCCGTCGCAGACCGCCGGGCGGCTGCGGCAGGAACTGGTCGCGTGCGCCGGCGGCCCGGCTCATCGGACTCATCGACTACTCGCCCTGCTTGACCATCAGGCCGACGCGCGCGATGCGCGCCTGCTGCAGCGTCGACATCACCTTCATCACCGCCTCGTAGCGCACGCGCCGGTCGCCGCTGATGATCACCGGCACCTCGGCCTGCCCCGCCTGCAGCGCCTGCACGCGCGCGGCCAGGCGGGGCAGCGTCACCGCCTCCGGGCTGCCGCCGTCCAGGCGCAGGCGCAGCTTCTCGTCGGCGCCGACGATGACCTCGATCACGCTGGGCGGACGCTGGCTGCTGCGACCGACCGTGGGCACCTCGACGATGCCGGTGGTGATCAGCGGCGCGGTCACCATGAAGATGATCAGCAGCACCAGCATGACGTCGATGAACGGCACCATGTTGATCTCGTTCATCGCACGCCGGCGCCGCCTGCTGCCGCCGCGCGAGGCCATGGCCGGCATCTCAGGACCGCCCGACCGGCGCCGTGCCGCTGCCGGCGGCGTTGCGCTGCAGGATGTTCGAGAACTCCTCCATGAAGGTCTCGAGCTGGATCGCGATGCGGTCGATGTCGCGCGCGAAGCGGTTGTAGGCGACCACCGCCGGAATCGCCGCGAAGAGGCCGATCGCCGTCGCCACCAGCGCCTCGGCGATGCCGGGGGCCACGGTGGCCAGCGTCACCTGCTGCATGTTCGAGAGACCGACGAAGGCGTGCATGATTCCCCACACGGTGCCGAACAGGCCGACGTAGGGCGATACCGAGCCCACCGAAGCGAGAAAGCTCATGTTGCTCTCGATGACGTCGAGCTCGCGCTGCAGGCTCACGCGCATCGCGCGCTGCGCGCCTTCGAGCTGCGTCGCGGCGTCGAGCCGCCGCTCGCGCAGCTTGAGGAACTCGCGCATGCCGCTGGCAAAGATGCGCTCGATCGGCGCCGTCTCGCTCTTGGCGGTGACCGCCTGGTTCATTTCGGCGAGGCTGCGCCCGGACCAGAAGTCGCGCTCGAAGGCGTCATTGCGTGCGCGCACGCGGCGCAGGCCGAAGAGCTTGCCGAAGATCACGGTCCAGCTCGCCAGCGAAGCCAGCAGCAGCCCCGCCATCACGACCTGCACGACGAAGCTGGCGTTGAGCACCAGCGCGGTGATGGAAAGGTCCTGCGTCATCGGGGCGTCATCGGGTCATCGTCGGGTTGGCGGCACAGCCGCGCAAGAACGGCTTCGGGGATGCGGCAGGGGCGCAGCGTGCCGGAGTCGACGCAGCCGATGCGGATGCGTGCCTCGGCCAGCAAGGTGTTCTCCCGCAGCGCCTGCTGCACCAGCACGAGCGAGGCACGGCCGGCCTCCGCGACGGCGAGCCCGATCTCCACAACGTCGTCCAGCCGCGCCGGTTGACGGTAGGACACGCGGGCTTCGGCGACGACGAACATCGTGCCGGTCTCGTCCTTCAGCGCCTGCTGTCCGATGCCGACGCTGCGCAGCCACTCGGTGCGCGCGCGCTCGAAGAACTTCAGGTAGTTGGCATAGTAGACCACGCCGCCCGCGTCGGTGTCCTCCCAGTACACGCGCACGCGGTGCCGGTGGGCGACGGGGCGGCCGGACAGGGCGTCGGAGGCGGGCATCGTCGCGCGGGATTATCGCCGCATGCACGCCCAAGCCCCGGCCCGGCCGCAACGAGTCGTGCGCTGCCCGGCGTGTTGCGCCGTCAGGGCAGCACGCGGCGGTAGACCGGGCCCCAAAGCGGGTGTCCGGCCTCGGCGCGGCCGAGCGTGAACCCGGGGTCGGCCGCGCGCGCGGCGCGGAAATCGTCCTCGCAACCGGCGATGCGCTCGCTCGTGCACTGGATGAAGGCCAGCAGCTTGTGCGCGCCGGCACGGTCGCGCGCGTTCTCGAGACCCAGGGACAAAGCCTGGCGCAGGGCGATCTCGGCGGCGGCGTACTGGCCGTCGTCGTAGGCGCGCATGCCGTCCAGCAGCGCGCGCTCGGCCGGCCGCGCGAGCAGATCGCTCAGGCCCGGTGGCGTCACGGGCGCCGCGCATGCGGCCAGCAGCAGCGCCAGCGCGGCGGACGCGGCGGCGGCCACGATCGGCCGGGGGGCGCGGCTTCCGTGCGCTGCATGCGCGCCGCGAGGGCGGCGGGTCCCGGGTGGCGGGATGCGTGCTGCGGCCATCGGCATGGGCGCGTTCAGGATCCGAAGCGATGGCGCAGCGTCACCGACTTGTCGGCGCCGACGTGCACCTGCACCGTGTGCGGCGGAAAGTCGGCATTGCGCAGCGTCACCGTGTGCGTTCCGCTGGGCAGCGCCAGGCGGGTCAGCGGCGGTGTCGTTCCCGCCGGACGGCCGTCGATCTCCACTTCCCCCCAGGGGCTGACGGCCAGCAGCAGAGCACCCGTGCCGATGGCTGCGGGCGGCGGCGTTTCGCTGCGGCTGTCCCGGCCAGCTTCGTCCGCGCCGGTGGCGGTGGCGGTGGCGGTGGCGGTGCCGCGGGCGCGGGGCCCGGGTGCCGTGAGCGTGCGCCGCACCGGTGCCGGGGGCGTGGCGGCGAGGGCCGTCTTCGCCGGCGCCGCCGCAACGTTCGAACGCTCGCCGCCGCCACCGCTGCCGTCGGACGTGGAAATGATCGCCACGGCCGCGGAGTCGATGCCCGCCGCAGGCGTGGTTTCGTCCGCAGCCGTGGCCGGGCCCGCAAGCGCCGCCGGCGCCTTCTGCGGACCGGTGGTTGTCGCCGCCGGGCGCGACCCGAATGCGCCCAGACCCAGGGCCAGGCTCGCAGTGGCAGCGAGCAGCGCCGCCGCCAGGAGCCCGTGCGTGGCGGCAGCGTGAGTCTTCGGCGCCGCCGCTTCGGGCGGAGGCAGGGCCGCCATCACCGCGGTCTCGGCCTGGGCGTTGTGCGCCATCAGCCAGCGCCGCAGGTCGTGCGCGAGCTCGGCTGCACTCGGGTAGCGGCGCGCCGGGTCGCGCTCCATCAGCCGTGCTGCGATCGCCGAGACCTCGGGCGGCACTTCGGCGTTCAGCTCATGCGCAGGCGGCGGCGTGTGCTGGAGCACGGCGCGGTCGATCTCGCCCAGTGAACTGCCGCCGAAAGCGCGCGTTCCGGTCAGCAGTTCGTAGAGGACGACGCCGAGCGAGAACAGGTCGGTGCGCGCGTCGATCGGGGCATCGACGAGTTGCTCGGGCGCGCGGTAGCGCGGCGAGCCCGCGACGGTCCCTCCAGGCAAGGGCAGCCCGGCGCCGTGGAGCAGCCGCGCGATGCCGAAGTCGAGCACCTTGGGCCGGTCCTTGCGCTGCAGGAAGATGTTTGCGGGCTTGATGTCGCAGTGCACGACGCCGCGCGCGTGCGCGTAGGCGAGGGCGTCGGCGACGCGGCGCACGAGCAGCAGGCTTTGCTCGACCGTGGGTCGCCAGCCGTCGGCGAGCGCGCGCTGCAGGTCGCGCCCGTGCAGGCGCTCCATCGCGATGTAGACGCCGTGCGGCGACAGGCCGGCGTCGTGAACGGTCACGATGTAGCGGTGGCTGAGCCCGGCGGCGGCGCGCGCCTCGTTCAACAGCAGTCCGTCCAGCGGGTGACCCTGCGCGCCCTCCGGCTCGCTGCTCAAGTGGTGCAGCGTCTTGATCGCCACGGTGCGCGAGAGCAGCGGGTCCCAGGCCTCGAACACCGTGCCCAGGCCGCCAGCGCCGAGCCGGCGCTTGAGCGCGTAGCGTCCGATGCTCGAGAGCGTGGGCGTCTGCTCCGCATCGGTCGCCGCCTCCGGCAGGTTGCGCACGTCGGTGACGACGTCGGGTATGGCGGCGCTGCCGGGTTCGTCGGTCGCCAGGCCGTCGGGAGCACAGGCGCGCGCCGACGCCGGCGGGGCGTCGTGCGGCTGCGGCAGGACCACGATGGTCTCCGCGAACTGGGTGCTGGGTGCGCCTTGCGGCGTCCGGCGCACGAAGGACTCGAGATTCACGGCGGGCAGCTTACGGGCAAGGGAGGGGGCCAGTGGCACGAAAAGCGTGCGCTCGGGCACCCGATTAACGGTTTGTCACCGTTTGTCGGCGAGAGCCGTCGACTTCGCCCGCCGGACGCATCGATTCGGGCTTCGCCGGCGCGACGCGAACGACAATCGGGCATGAACACTTCACCCCGCTTCGCGGCACCGCGCCTGGCCACGCGCAGCACGCGGATCCAGCCCTTTCACGTGATGGAACTGGTCAAGCGCGCGCGTGCGCTGGAGGCCGCCGGCCGTTCGATCATCCACCTGAGCATCGGCGAGCCCGACTTCACCGCGGCGCCCCCGGTCGTGGCGGCGGCGAAGGCGGCGCTGGACGCCGGTCACAGCGGCTACACCGCAGCGCTGGGCCTGCAGGCGCTGCGCGAGGCCATCGCCCGCCATGCGGGACAGGCGCACGACGTCGACCTCGACCCGGGCCGCGTCGTCGTCACCGCGGGCGCCTCGGCGGCGCTGCTGCTGGCGTGCTGCGCGCTCGTCGAACCCGGTGCGCGGGTCCTGATGGCCGATCCCTGCTATCCCTGCAACCGGCACTTCGTCAGCGCCTTCGACGGCGTCCCGGTGACGATTCCCGTCGGACCCGCGAGCCGCTTCCAGCTCGATGCGGCGACGGTCGCTGCGCACTGGAGCGAAGGCGTGCGCGGCGTGCTCCTGGCCTCGCCGAGCAACCCCACGGGCACCTCGATTGCCTTCGACGAACTCGGGCGCCTCGTCGATACCGCCCGCGCGCGCGGCGGCTTCACGCTCGTCGACGAGATCTACCTCGACCTCTCCTACGACACGCCACCGCGCAGCGCGGTGGCGCTGGGCGAGGACGTGCTCGTCGCCGGCAGCTTCTCCAAGTTCTTCCACATGACGGGCTGGCGCCTGGGCTGGCTGGTGGTGCCGCCCGTGCTCGTCGACACCTTCGAGAAGCTGGCGCAAAACCTCTTCATCTGCCCTTCGGCGCTGGCGCAGCACGCGGCGCTGGCTTGCTTCGAGCCCGAGGCGATGGCGCTCTACCGCCGGCGCCGCGACGAATTCCGTACGCGCCGCGACTACCTCGTGCCGGCGCTGCGCGAACTCGGCTTCGGCGTCCCGGTCGAACCCGACGGCGCCTTCTACGTCTACCTCGACTGCAGCCCCTTCAGCGCCGACAGCGAGGCCTTCGCCGTGGCGATGCTGGAGCAGGCCGGCGTGGCCATGGTGCCGGGCCTGGACTTCGGCGAACACGAGCGCCAGCGCTACCTGCGCGTGTCCTACGCGACCTCGATGGATCATCTGCGCGAAGCGATCGCGCGCCTGCGTGCCTGGCTGCCGGCCGCCGACCGCAGCGGCATCAGCGTCCGGTCCTCGCCGAGCCTTGCCGCGCCGCCGTGACTTCCTCCGGCCGCAGATCGGCGGCCGCCTTGTCGAGCACGCCGTTGACGTACTTGTGGCCGTCGGTGCCGCCGAAGCTCTTGGCGACCTCGACGGCCTCGTTGATGCACACGCGATAGGGGATGTCCAGGCAGTTGCGCAGCTCGTAGGCGCCGATCAGCAGCACGCCGTGTTCCACCGGGGAGAGCAGATCGAGGCGGCGGTCGATGTGGCGCGCGAGCACGGCATCGAGTTCGGGCGCCTGCTCGATGCAGCCGTGCAGCAGCGCATCGAAGTGCGCGCTGTCGCACTTGGCAAAGCCGTCGAGCTCGCGGATATGGGCGTCGATGTCGCGCGCCGCGGTGCGCGAGACGCGCCATTCGTACAAGCCCTGCAGCGCGAACTCGCGCGCGCGCCGCCGCGCGAAGCGCGCCGCGGGTCGGCGCGCGACCGCCGGCTTGCCGTCGGCGGCCTCGGCTTGGCTCGCGTTCACGCCAGATCCTCGAGCAGGTTGGCCATCTCCACCGCGACGCGTGCCGCGTCCGCGCCCTTCTCGGCCGCGCGCGCCCAGGCCTGCGCCTCATTCTCGACCGTGAGCACCGCGTTGGCGATCGGCACCGCGTGGTCCAGCGACACGCGCATGATGCCGGCGCCGCTCTCGTTGGCCACCAGCTCGAAGTGATAGGTCTCGCCGCGGATCACGCAGCCGAGGGCGACGAGCGCGTCGAAGTCGCCCTCGCTGGCCATCGTCGCCAGCGCCAGCGGCAGCTCCAGCGCGCCCGGCACGGTGCAGTGCACGATGTCGCGCTCGTCCACCTGCAGCCGCCGCAGCTCGGCCAGGCAGGTTTCGGCCAGCTTGTTCGTGATTTCCGCGTTGAAGCGCGCCTGCACGACACCGATGCGCAGCCCCGCGCCGGTCAGCTCGCCCGTCGTTCCCTTGTCGGCGCCTTGCATGATCGGCGTGCTCCTCGTGGCCAGGCGGCGGCTAGGGTTCGACGAAGCCGGCGACTTCGAGCCCATAGCCCGCCATGCTGGGCATGCGGCGCGGGTTGCTCAGCAGCCGCATGCGGCGCACGCCCAGTTCACGCAGGATCTGCGCGCCGACGCCGTAGGTGCGAAGGTCGAAGGGGTCGCGCGCGGTGGCGCCGCTGCTCGTCTCGGGCAGCAGTTGCCTGAGCATCAGGGCCGCATCCTGGTTGCAGTTGAGCAGCAGCGCGACGCCGTGCGGCGCCGCCTGCAGCGCGCGCAGCGCGTGCCCCAGGGGCCAGGAGTGGCCGCTGGAGCCGGCGTCGAGCAGGTCGAAGGTGGTGAAGGGCTCGTGCGCGCGCACCAGCACTTCCTCGTCTTCCTTCCACTGGCCGTGCACCAGCGAGAGGTGCACGCCGCCGCGGTGGTCGCGCCAGGCCTGGCAGTCGAAACGGCCGTAGGGCGTCTCCAGGCTGCGCTGCCCCTGCCGCTGCACCAGCGATTCGTTGCGGCTGCGGTAGCCGATGAGGTCGGCAATGGTGCCGATCTTGAGCCCGTGCTCGGCGGCGAAGACCTCGAGGTCGGGCAGCCGCGCCATCGTGCCGTCGTCCTTCATCACCTCGCAGATCACGGCCGCGGGCGTGAGGCCGGCCATGCGTGCGAGGTCGCAGCCGGCCTCGGTGTGGCCGGCGCGCATGAGCACGCCGCCATCCTGCGCCTGCAGGGGGAAGATGTGCCCGGGCTGGACCAGGTCCGCGGCCTTGGCATCGCGCGCCACCGCAGCCTGCACCGTGCGTGCGCGGTCCGCGGCCGAGATGCCGGTGGTGACCCCCGTGGCCGCCTCGATCGACACCGTGAACGCCGTGCCGTGGCGCGTGCCGTTGCGCGTCACCATCGGCGGCAGCTGCAGGCGTTCGCAGTGCTCGCGCGTGAGCGTGAGGCAGATGAGGCCGCGCGCGAAGCGCGCCATGAAGTTGATCGCCGCCGGGCTGACGTGATCGGCGGCGAGCACCAGATCGCCTTCGTTCTCGCGGTCTTCCTCGTCGACGAGGATGACCATGCGGCCGGCGGCAAGCTCGGCCACCAGCTCGGGGATGGGGGAGATGGGCATGACGGCCGGATTGTAGGAGCGCGGCCGCACCGCGGCCGGCGCGGCGCGTTGGCGCCCGAAACGACGAACGGCGGCCGAAGCCGCCGTCGAGAACGAGCAGGTCGTGCTCTTCAGCGCACCCGGCGCCGCATCGCCCCGAGGCCCGCCAGGCCCAGGCCGGCCAGCAGCAGGGTGCCGGGGATGGGGGTGGGGCTTGGAGGTGGGGTGTCGTCGTTCAACTGGTTGCGCGTGGCGATGGTGAAGTTGTCGAAGCCGAAGACGTCGGTTTGGGGCGCGGTGGAACGGAATCGGATTTGGGTGAAGTCATCGTCGCTGTCCTCGGCGACCAGTCCGAAGAAGAGCGCGGCGCCGTCGGCATCCTGACCCGCATGCGTGATCGTGAATGGGCTCGTCCATGCGCCGCTCGCGAGAAGAAGCTCAACCGACAGCGTACCGCCGTAGTCGCCGACGTCGGTGGCATAGAAGCCGAAGGCCGAGATCGCCTGACTGAAGCTGATCGTGAAGTCCCCGGACCGCGCCGCGTCGACCGCCCAGAACTTCGAAGTCGATCCCGAGGGAATGCTGTAGCGGCCATCTTCGTCGTTCTCGGCGACGCGTCCCGATCCGCCTGCCAGCGTGGCGCTCGTGACGACCCCGGTGGATACGTTCGTGAAGTACAGTGCGAGCGGTGCCGTGGCGCCGACGGACTGGCCCTCGAAGTCCTCGGTCGCGACGTTTGCGGCCAATTCGGCTTTGAAGAGTCCTTCTGCCGTTGCCGAGTTCGGGACCGAAGTGAGAGGAGTCTCGGGATCACCGTTTGCGTCGGTTCCGCTGAACTGCAGGTAGCCGGCTTGGGCCGCGCCGGCCATGCCCATCATGGCGGCAGCCAGTACGGCCACCGGGGTGCGAAGAATAGGCATCGTGCTTGCTCCGAATGGGTGTTGGTTCGTTCGCGGGAATATGTAAGCAATTCCGGTGCCACGAACGCGCTCGCTGCGGCAAGTGGTTGTCGCTGCACGAGAAATTCGGCACGGCGGCGACTCCTCTTCGATCTCTGAAGGTCAGATGTAAAGTGAACCGACAGCGGTTCGGGCCGCGGGTCAGGTGCGCCGAACGAGCCGCAGGCGAAGGTCCGGGCCGAGCGGAAGCGCCTCCCGGAGCTGGAAATCCAGTGCACCTCGGATCTCCTCGCGTTCGGCCAGGGCCGCCAGCGGCAAGCCCGGCCCGAGGAGCCTGGGGGCGACGTAGAGCAGAAGCTCGTCGGCCAGCCCGCTCTCCAGGAACGCGCCCGTCAGACGGGCGCCCGCTTCGACGTGCACTTCGTTCACGTCCCGAGCCGCCAACTCGCGCAGCAGGGCATGCAGGTCAAGGCCGTGGCCACCCCGCGGCAGGTCGAGCGCCTGGACGTTTGCCGGGAGCGGCTCCTGCAGGGGCGCTCGCGGCGCCGTGCACCAGAGGACCTTGCCCGGGGCAGCGAGGACGCGCGCCGTGGCGGGCAGGCGCGCCTGTGCGTCCAGGATCACGCGCAAGGGCTGCAGGCGGGTCGGCACCTCGCGCACGTCGAGGCGGGGGTCGTCGTGAAGGATGGTGCCGATGCCGGTGACGATCGCTCCGGCGCGCTGGCGCCAGGCGTGGCCGTCGCGTCGGGCCTCCGGTCCTGTGATCCATTGGCTGCGGCCGTTGGGTAGCGCGGTGCGGCCGTCCAGCGAGATCGCGGCCTTGATCCGGACCCAGGGGCGACCATGTTCGTGGCGGTGGAAGAAGCCGATGTTGAGTTCGCGCGCCTTGGCGATCCATGCGGAATCGCGGGCGACATCGACCCGGATCCCGGCTTCGACGAGGCGCCGCATGCCGGCGCCGTTGACGCTTGCGAACGGGTCCGGCGTTCCGACGACGACCCGCGCGATGCCCGCCGCGATCAGCGCGTCGGCGCAAGGCGGGGTGCGGCCGTGGTGGGCACAGGGTTCGAGGGTGACCCAGGCCTCCGCGCCGCGCACATCGTTGCCGCGCGCCCGGGCGTCGCGCAGCGCCATCACCTCGGCGTGCGGTCCGCCGGCCTCCTGCGTATGACCTTCACCGAGGATTCGCCCGTCGGGCGCTGCGATGACGCAGCCCACGCGCGGATTCGGATCCGACAGGCCGATCGACCGTCGGGCATGGGCGAGCGCCAGATCCAGGAGGTCCGGTCCCGGAGGATGCACTGCGGGGATCGGCGCCGGACCGGTGGTCGCCGTCCGGTCAGCGGGTCGGCTAGGGTTGATGGAGCCGGGTGTTTCCGTTGATGAACGGTGTCGAGACATCATCCTGCGGGCAGCTGAACGCCGTCGTGCCATCCCCGGCGCGAATGACGAGGAAGTTCTGGTTGACGAGCGATTCCGCCACCGCGTCGTAGTCGCGCGGATGATCGCTGTTCGTCATCCTGCGCTCGGGGGTTGGCGCCGTCCCGGTGCAAGAGGCGGTTGCGCCTGCGTGGCCCCAGATCGTGTCGCCCACCGCAGGATCGCAGCCTTGGACGGGGGTGTAGCGGCAGACGCGAAAGGCGGAGGCCGAGGCGTCGCCAGCGCTTGCAGCCAGCGGCAGCCCCGCGAGCAGCGAGCGGCCGGACCAGCGCGAGTTGCTGCCGCTGGGCATGGTGACGCGAACGAGGCAGAAATACTCGAGCGTCGTCGCCGAGAGTGCATCCACGAAGCATTGGGGCGGCGCCGCGCCCGTGGGCGCCGACTGGTTGAGCGACACGGAGATGCCGGCCAGCGCGGCGCTCGACGGCGCTTCGGCATCCATCGCGGTAGGCTGAGTGGACGCGGTGGCGAAGGTGATGAAGCCATGCAGCAGCCGCCCGGAGATGTTGACGCAGGGTCCGGGCACGCAGTGCTGCACGATCATGCCCGACGCCCTGTCGAAGATCCAGCGCACCGAGCCGCCGCCCGGGGGCGTGAACTCACTCTGGTTGCCCGCGATATCGACGGCCGCCGCCGGGATCGACCAATGCCGGCCGTTGCCGCCAAGCGCGCTCACGGCCGTGCCCTGCGCCGGCAGCACGAGGCTGCCTGCCAGCTCGGGTGGCGTACGGTGGATCACGCTGGACAGCTCGATCCTCTGCTGCACGCCTGCGCGATCGTCCCAGGTGACCCGCACGCGCACGGACTTGTAGGTCAGGTCGTCCGAATCGGCGACCTCGACCTCCCTGGCGTAAGTGGCGTTGATCCCGGTGACCGTGAACGTGCCGTCGTCCACGATGTCCTCGTACGCTCGCTTGGTGCCTGAAGGATCGGACGCGATCACCGAATAGGCTCGCGAACGCTCCAGGTAGTCGCTCGCGATGCGCACGGCCTCGGCCTGCTGGCGGGAATGGTCGGAATTGCTGCGCAGCGACATCTGCAGGGCCACGATGCCGAGCATGCCAAAGCCCATCACCGCCAGCGCGACGAGCGCTTCGATCAGGGAAACCCCGCGCGATCGGAAGAGTCTGCTGCGCATCACGGGAAGTCCTTCCAGCCGCCCGGGATCAGGACCATGCTGCCGCTTGCATGCTGCAGCCGTTCCAGGATGGCCTTGTCGTAGAGGATCTCGAAGCTGCCGGCACCGGTGACATCACCCTGGGCGACGACGGCGCCGAGAATCTCGCCGTGGCCCGAGGTGACCCAGTTGGCCGCTCGCACGTACACGAGGCCGTGTACCGTCGTGGGCGCAGAGAAACCCAGGTTGCCGTTGACCACCAGCGTCACCGGTTCGGTCTCGGTGCCGATCGGCGCACCGCCGTCGAGCGCGACGTCGCCGTCGAGGACGAAGACGCGGCCCGGATTGAGCTCGATCGCGTTGCGGATGACGGTCGAGCCGCAGCTCGACGAGCAGTCGATCGTGACTGCGCCCGGCTGCGCGTCGTAGGTCAGCGGCCAGGCGCCGAACACCGCGGCGAACATGCGCTCTTCGGTCAGCAGCGGATCGCTGAGCGAGGGGGCGGCAGGGTACATGAGGCGGCTCGCAGGAACCCCGGCCGGGCCATGTGCGATGACCGTGGGTGCGATGCTGCCCCCAGCCACCACTGCGAAACCCGCCCCGCCGGCATTCGGGCTGCTCGCGGTCAGGGGCGCGCCGATGCTGCCGCGTGCGGTCAAGGCCGTCACCGGCGGCGACTTGAGGCCGGGGCTGAGCGCGATCATCGCGCAGGCCGTGCCCGTGCACTCGGTGGCGTGTGCCGCCGGAAACGAGAGGCAAGCCGCATCGAATTGCGGGCAGGCCTGCACCTCGACCCGGACCATCCCCGATCGAGTCGGAGGGACTGCATTGTCCAGATTGACGAAGCGGACCCGGAACGACGGAACCGCGGTGGCGGACGGCGTCGTGGCGATGCTTCCCGGCGCGGCGGGATCCGACGGGCAGTGGCAGTTCCAGGCGTTGGCGCCGCTGTCGAACCAGCACATCGGCCACAGGGGGCCATCGCGAACGCCCGGTTTGACGGCGATCCCTCCCGACGAGGTGTCGAAGTCCAGATAGCGCTGGCGAAAGCTGGGGGCCAGAGGATTGGTGCTTGGCTTGCAGTCGTCGTCGATGCGGCCGCTGTTGAGCAGCCCGAGAGCCCAGTCGAGCCCGGCGTCCGCGGTTCCGGCGACCGAGGTGGCCAGGTACAGATTGGCCGAGGTCTTCTGCTCGAAGATGAGATTGCGGCTGGCGTAGGCTGCGACGAGCGACATCACGAAGAAGAGCACCATCACCACGATCAGCGTCGCGGCACCATGCTGCCTGCGCGGGTGGGATCTCGCGTTCATGCCGGGCATATCGTGGAGCCGACCACGACGAGTTCGTTGTTCCGGGGATGGACGACGGTGCTGAGGGCGCGCCGGACGCTGGCGTCGTGGACCGCGCGCGCCTGCACGTCGATGCTCAGCGCGCGAACGCGGATGAGGGGCCAGCAGTTGCTGGTCCCGTCCGGGCACAGCTTGGGGCAGGGCAGCCGGCTGGGCGCCGGCCCGGCAGGCGTCGGTTCCTCGGTGTGCATCGGCGTGATCGTCAAGCTCTCGACGGCCATCGAGCGCGTGTCGGTGAGGTCCTGGAACGCCGCGGCGCTCCCGAGTGCCGGCATGCGGGTCTGGACCGCAGTGCCTTGCAGCCGGTATCCCAGCGCACCGCTGCTCGTGCCGACCCGTTCGTAGCGGAACGTGGTCGCCGAACCGGGGATCGATGGCGTGATGTCGTCGATGGTGCCGGGATTGCTGCCGGTGCCTGCCCCATCCGAAACCAGCGTATGGGGATTTCGGCGTGCCCCGGAGCGCCGGACCTCCCGGGTCATGATGTCGACCGCAGCGCGCAAGTCCTGCTGGACCTGCGCCTCCGAAAGCATGCGCCGGTTGTCGGCCAGCTGGTTGCCCGTCATCATCGCCGCGCCTGCGACGACGAACAGGCCGACGGCGATGCCGACCAGCAGTTCGACCAGCGAGAGGCCGCGCTGCGCACGCCGCCGCTGGCGGCGCAGAGGGGGTGAGATGGCGGTCAGCATGCGATTGCCGTTACGGTCGATCCCGCGGGGCTGCATCCGCGGATCCGTCCGCCGAAGTTGACTTCGGTGCGCAGGCGGCGTGCCGGATCGAGGTGCGCATCGACGACGAAGACCTCGCCCGTCACGGTACCCCAGTCATCCCGGTAGATGAACATGGTCCCGGTGTACGGATCGAAACCGAAGCGGTTGTCGCTCAGGGGGGCCAGGCTCGTGTCCAGGGGGGTCAGGCCGATGCCCATCCAAAGCGGCACCTCCACGGTACGAAGCTCGGCCGTGGTCGGCGCGCTGCAGCGTGAGCCGGGCGGCTGCTGGCAGTCGCACGGCGTCGAGTAAGGCGGGACGCGGACCGAGTCCGTGAAGATCGTGTAGCAGGCTGGGTTCGAGCCCGTGGCCGACTTGAGCTGCACGTGCACGGGCAGGCGCAGGCGCACGGCCTCCGAGCGTGCGAACTGGAAGTCGGTCCCCATCGTGGAATGGACGCCGCGCAGGCGCTGCACTTCGATCAGCGAGCGAAACGAGGGGACGCCGACCGCCAGGATGAGCGCGACGAGCGCGATCACGACCATCAACTCCACCAGCGTGAAACCGCCAGCGTGCAGGGATCGAGGGTTTCGAACGCGGTTCATCTGGCCCAGCAGGGGTGACTGGATGCGTAGGAGGCGTTGGTGAAGGTCCCGGCCAGCGGCCCCCCGGCGTATTCGATGCTGCCGCTCTTCATGCGGGCGCCGAGCATGGCGCAGTCGCCGTCCATGGCCTGGCTCGTTCCGGCAACGGCGGTCGCGGTCAATTCGTATTCGTCGTTGCTCGCGCTGGCGATCGCGATCGTGTAGTAGCCACTGGCCGTCGTGCTCGAGAGCCCCAGGCCCGGCGGGGTGGCGGTCGGCGCGGCGCTCAGGTTCGTCGTGTACGCGGTCTGGTTGGCCCGAAAGCGCTCCTGCGCCTGCTGCACCTGGTTCAGCGCGCTGATCGCCTCCGCGCGCCGGCTCTTGCGGATCGCGCCCATGAAGGACGGGTACGCGATGCTCGCCAGGATCGCGACCACGACCAGCGCGATCATCAGTTCCACGAGCGTGAAGCCGCGCTGCGAAGTGGGGACCGGGCGGGAGGGTGGGTGCATGGGGTGATTGTCGGCTGCGGGCCGCCTCTGAGGCCAGCGCCGGGGTGACCGCTCGTCGCCCCCGCGCGGCCGATGGTCGGCTCGCAGCCGCGTTGCCGGAGCTCAACAAGCGGGCTGGAAGGCGCGCAGGCTGGCGCTGGGGCTGCAACTGCGTACGCGGCCGGCGATGTTGACGATGAGGCGGATCTCGTCGCCGTCGGCACCCTGCACGCGCATCGTCGCCGTCGGCGTGACGGTGCCGAAGTGCGGGCTGAAGGCCAGGCTCGCCGAGTTGGAGCTGAGCGCCAGCGGGAGCTTGCCTTCCAGGCGCCGCATGCCCAGCAGGCTGGCTGCGCCGCTGCAGGCACCGGTGGTGCAGCTGCAGTCGGCAGCGGCGCCGGTATGGATGGCGTAGCAGGCATGGGCGCCGCTGCCGGCGAAGCTCAGGCGTACGCTGCGGTTCAGCGCCACCGCCTGGCTGCGCGCGAAGTGCAGGTCGGTCTCGAGCTGCGCCGCGACGCCCTGCAGATGATGGCGCTGGCGCAGCGAGTCGAAGCCGGGAAGCGCGCTGCCGAGCACGATGCTCGCGATGGCCAGCACCGCGCAGGCTTCGACGAGCGTCACGCCGCGCGCGTGCTGAGCCGGGGAGGGCGCGGCGGCGATGGAGGTGAGGGCGTGGCTCATCGCGGGCTCCGGTTTCCGTGGCAGTGGGGTCACTGTAGGAAACGGCAGCGCCGCGCGCGTCCCCCGCGGGCGGGATCGGGCGGCTCTCCGAGGAGGGCCCCCCGAGCGTCTCCCCCGGGCGGGGGAGCGGGGCGAGCGATCCGGCCCTGCGGCTCAGCGGTAGACCGGGAACTCGCGCGTGAGCGCCGCGACCTTGGCGCGCACCGCCGCGATGCGCGCCTCGTCCTGCGGCTGGTCGAGCACGTCGGCGATGAGGTGGCCGGTGAGGCGTGCCTGCTCTTCCTTGAAGCCGCGCGTGGTCATCGCCGGCGACCCGAGGCGGATGCCGCTGGTGACCATCGGCTTCTGCGGATCGTTGGGGATGCCGTTCTTGTTGCAGGTGATGTGCGCGCGGCCGAGCAGGCTTTCAGCCTCCTTGCCGGTGAGGCCCTTGGGGCGCAGGTCGACGAGCATGAGGTGGCTCTCGGTGCGGCCGCTGACGATGCGCAGGCCGCGCTCGGTGAGCGTTTCGGCCAGGACGCGCGCGTTCTGCACCACCTGCTGCTGGTAGGCCTTGAACGCGGGCGCGAGCGCCTCCTTGAAGGCCACCGCCTTGCCGGCGATGACGTGCATCAGCGGCCCGCCCTGCAGGCCGGGGAAGACGGCGCTGTTGATCTTCTTCGCGATCTCTTCGTCGTTGGTGATGACGACGCCGCCGCGCGGGCCGCGCAGGCTCTTGTGCGTGGTGCTGGTGACGACGTCGGCGTGCGGCACGGGGTTGGGGTAGACGCCCGCGGCGATGAGGCCGGCATAGTGCGCCATGTCGACCATCAGGTAGGCGCCGACGGCCTTGGCCACGGCGGCGAAGCGTGCGAAGTCGATGTGCAGGCTGTAGGCGCTGGCGCCGGCGATGATGAGCTTGGGTCGGTGCTCGTGCGCCAGGCGCTCCATGGCCTCGTAGTCGATCGCCTCCTGCGCGTCCAGGCCGTAGCTCACCACCTTGAACCACTTGCCCGACAGGTTCAGCGCCATGCCGTGCGTGAGGTGGCCGCCTTCGGCCAGGCTCATGCCCATGATGGTGTCGCCGGGCTGCAGCAGGGCGAAGAGCACGGCCTGGTTGGCCTGGCTGCCGGAATTGGGCTGCACGTTGGCAAATGCCGCGCCGTAGAGCTGCTTCAGGCGTTCGATGGCCAGCGTCTCGACGACGTCGACGTGCTCGCAGCCGCCGTAGTAGCGCCGGCCGGGATAGCCTTCGGCGTACTTGTTGGTGAGCTGGCTGCCCTGCGCGGCCATCACCGCCGGGCTCGTGTAGTTCTCCGAGGCGATGAGCTCGATGTGCTCTTCCTGACGGGCGTTCTCGGCCTGGATCGCCGACCAGACTTCGGGGTCGACGTGGGCGATGGTGGAGACGGTACGGTCGAACATGGCCTGCCTTCGCGGAGAAACCGGCCAGTTTACCCCTGGCCGTCAGCGCAGCAGGGCCAGCCGCGCCGGGTCGCTCGCCTGCTCGGGGGGCGGCGGTGCGATCGGGTCCGCGGGCTTGACGTCGTCCGAGGCGGTGACCGGAGCCGGCGGCGGCGCGGGCGCGACGATGGGCGCATTGACCGGCAGCTTGCGCCCCTCGGCGACGGCGCGCAGGTTGGCCTGTTCGCCCATGACGCGCCCGGCGTAGCCGCCATCGCTGGCCAGGCCGGCGGCGCCGACGTAGTAGCGCAGGCCGTCGTAGACGCTTCCGGCGCGGGCGATGCAGTCCCGCAACACCTGCACGCCCACGCGCAGGTTGCTCACCGGGTCGAAGGCGGCGTGCACGCCGCCAAAGGCGTCGTACTTGTCGTCGTGCACGCGCGTCATCACCTGCATCAGGCCCTGGGCGCCGACCGAGCTCTGCGCAAAGGGGTTGAAACGGGACTCGATGGCCATGATGGCCAGGATCAGCGTCGGGTCCAGGCGCGCACGCTGCCCGATCGCCCATGCCTCCTGCACGAGGCGGCCGATGGGCTCGGGGGCGACGCGATAGCGGCGCGAGATCCACTGCGCCACGGCGGCCTGCTCGCGCGAGAGTTCGCGCGGGTCGATCGCGGTGGCGCGGCCGACGGCGCTCTGCTCGGCAACGACCGAGAGCAGATCGCCGGCCTGCAGCGCACGCGCCTCCTGCCGGTCCTGCAGCCATTGCAGCGCGTATGCCTCGATCTGGTGGCGCAGGTCGGCGCGACCGGCGCCGAACACCAGCACTGCCGCCACCGCCAGGCCGAGCAAGGCGAACGTGTTGTGGCTGAACTCGAGCAGGCCGTGACCCACGTCCCGCAAGAAGGCGGCCACTGATCGAGCGCAGGCGCGCTGCGTGCGGCGCAGCGTTTCGAAGGCCTTCATCTCGCTCCTTTCCTGTGCCGCGGCCTGCGCCCTGGCACCCATGGAGGGCGGCGCAAGGTGGCGGCGATAATCACGGACCGGTGTCTTGGCCTTTCCATGAGCCTCGACGGCGACCGGACCTCGAACCCTTGCGCCGCGTCCCCGAATGGGCGTGGACCGCGAACGCACAGAGAACCAAGGGTTAACCCTAGGACCGAAGGAAATTCTAGGAAGCGCTAAATACGAGGTCAAGAATAACGATCGATTGTCTTATACTCGTTGCAAATGAAATACCGCGACCTGCGGGACTTCGTCGAGCAGTTGGAGACTCAGGGCGAACTGCGCCGAACCGCCGCTTTGGTGTCTCCTCGGCTGGAGATGACGGCAATTGGCGACCGATTGCTGCGCAGCGGCGGACCAGCGGTTCTCTTCACTCGGCCCGCGGGCTACTCCACCGCCGTGCTGCTCAACCTCTTCGGCACCCCTGAACGAGTGGCCCTGGGGATGGGGGCCGGGTCGGCTGCGGCGCTGCGCGAAGTCGGGAGCCTGCTCGCGGCGCTGAAGGAGCCCGACCCGCCGCGCAGCCTGCGCGAGGCCGGACGCCTGCTGGATCTGGCGCGCGCGCTGTGGGACATGAAGCCCGCGCGCGTGCGTCGCCCGGCCTGCCAGGCCGAGGTGCTCCAAGCGACCGAGATCGACTTGGCGCAGTTGCCGATCCTGACCTGCTGGCCCGAGGACGCCGGTCCGCTCATCACCTGGGGCCTCGTGGTGACGCGCGGGCCGCAGGGCGTCGCGCGGCCGCGAATGCGCCAGAACCTGGGAATCTACCGCCAGCAGCTCATCGGGCCCCGCCACCTCGTCATGCGGTGGCTCGCGCATCGTGGCGGCGCACTCGACTTCGCCGAGTTCGCACGCGCCAACCCGGGCCGGCCGTTCCCGGTGGCCGTGGCGCTCGGTGCCGATCCGGCGACGATGCTGGGCGCGGTGACGCCGGTGCCGGACAGCCTCTCCGAATACCAGTTCGCGGGCCTGCTGCGCGGCGGGCGCACCGAACTCGCCGACACCACGGTGGGCGAGGGCGGTCTGATGCTGCAGGTGCCCGCGGGCGCGGAGATCGTTCTCGAAGGCCACATCGTGCCGGCCGCGGCAGGCTTCGAGGGCCGCTCCGAGCACGGGGTGCCGCTGGCGGAGCGTTCGGGCTACCTGCACGCGCTCGAAGGGCCGTTCGGTGACCACACCGGCTACTACAACGAGCAGGACTGGTTTCCGGTGTTCGAAGTGCAGCGGCTGACGCGGCGCGCAGACCCGATCTACCACGGCACCTACACCGGCAAGCCGCCGGACGAGCCTGCGGTGCTGGGCCTGGCGCTGAACGAGGTCTTCGTTCCCATCCTGCAGAAGCAGTTCCCGGAGATCGCCGACTTCTACCTGCCGCCCGAGGGCTGCAGCTACCGCCTCGCCGTCGTCAGCATCCGCAAGTCCTACGCCGGCCACGCCAAGCGCGTGATGTTCGGCCTGTGGAGCTTTCTGCGCCAGTTCATGTACACGAAGTTCATCGTCGTCACCGACGACGACGTCGACATCCGCAACTGGAAGGAAGTCGTGTGGGCGATCACCACACGCATGGACCCGGTGCGCGACACCACCCTCGTCGAGCGCACGCCGATCGACTACCTCGACTTCGCCTCGCCGGTGAGCGGCCTGGGCGGCAAGATGGGGCTGGATGCGACGCACAAGTGGCCCGGCGAGAGCACGCGGGAATGGGGTCGCGTGATCACGATGGACGCGGACGTGCTGCAGCGCACCGAGGCCTTGGTGCAGCAGATCCTGTCGGGCTAGCCGGCTCGAGGCTTTCGGCGCCCGGACCGACATAGACGATTCCGATTGCGCGCGCACGCGAACGCGCCTACGCTTGCATCGCCTGCAATGCAGGTTCCATCGACGGCGCAGTCCCTGCGCGTCAGGAGCCCCGGACCCCATCCCTCCGGAGCCCCACTGGTGGCCTAGGCCACCCGCCCCTCCCGGCCTCGGCCTGGAGGGGTTTCGTTTGTTGGCGGCGCCTGGCTCAGGGCTGGTAGTCGACCAGCAGGCCGGTCGATGTGGCTTGCGCGGCGAGCTTGCCCTCGGCGTTGTGGAGGCTCGCCTCGAGGAAGGCCACGCGCCGGCCGCGTCGTGCCACGCGCGCCTGCACGCGGCCGGCCCCCGGCCCGACCTTCTCGTAGAAGCTGACCTTGATCTCGAGCGAGTTCACGGTCTGCCGGCCTTCGGTCTCGAGGATCACCGCGAACGCCATCGCCGCATCCAGCCAGCCGGTGATGAAGCCCCCCTGGGCGATGCGTCCCTTCGAGTGGCAGTGCTGCGGCTGCACCGTGAAGCCGGCATCGACGAGGCCGCGCGCCGCGTCCCAGCCGCTCAGGTGAAAACCGCCCATCGCCTGCGCCAGGCCTTCGTTCATGCGGATGCGCTGCAGCAGCGCGGGGTCGATGCCCCGAGGGCTCTCGTCGTTGATGTTCATTTCTTCTCTTTTCGGGTATCGAGGCTATCGAGGCGGTTGCACGCGTGGGGGCGCCAGGCCTTCGGCCAGCATGGCGTAGGAACGCCGCCGCACGGCGGGCTCGTGCGCCCAGGTGTTGATCACGATCTCGTCCAACTGCAACGCGTGTGCGAGCGCCGTGATGCGTTCGCACACCGCGTCGGCGCGGCCGACGAAGGCGCGGCGACGCATGCCTTGCAGCCGGGCTTCCTCCTCGGCGCTGAAGCGGATCGCCGCAGGCGGCTGCAAGGGCCCGAACTGGCCGCGCTCGCGGTCCAGCCGCCAGCGCTCGCGCGAACGCGCGTGGTGCAGCGCCTCCTCGTCGCTGTCGGCGGCCAGGGCCCAGATGCAGACGGTGGCGCAAGGCGTCGGGTGGCGCTCGCTGGGCCGGTAGAGCTGCCGGTACAGTGCCAGCGCCTGCTCGACGCCCTGGCCGTCCATGAAGAAGTAGGCGAACGCATACGGCAGGCCCAGGTGCGCGGCGAGCTGGGCGCCGTAGTCGCTGCTGCCGAGCATCCAGACTTCGGGCGCGCGTGCGAGGCCGCTTCCCGGCGGCGCGAGCGGATGCGCGTGCGTGCCCAGGTGGGGCTGGCCGCGCGTCCACTGGATCAGGTCGACGACCTGCTGCGGAAAGGCCTCCGCCGCGTGGCGCGCGTTCGGGTTGAGCAACTGCGCCACGCGCAGGTCGCTGCCCGGCGCGCGGCCGACGCCGAGATCGATGCGCCCCGGCGCCAGCGCGTCCAGCACGCGGAACTGTTCCGCCACCTTGAAGGCGCTGTAGTGCGGCAGCATGACGCCGGCGCTGCCGAGGCGGATTCGCGTCGTGCGCGCCGCGATCGCCGCGAGCAGGATTTCGGGCGCGGTGCCGACGATGGTCGGCAGGCCGTGGTGCTCGCTGACCCAGAAGCGGCGGTAGCCGAGCCGCTCGGCTTCCGCCGCCAGGTCGAGCGTGTCGCGCAGAGCATCGTCCTCGCCGCGTCCGGCGCAGGCGATCGACTGGTCGAGGATGGAGAGGGCGATCGGCATGCCGCCGAGTGTGCCGCATGCCGCGGCACGCCGCGGCCGGCCTCAGACCTGCAGGCGTGCGGCGAGCTCGCGCAGGCGCTCGATCCCGGGCTCCTTGCGCGGCCAGCCGAGCTCGACGCCGTCCCCGGCGTGGCGCGGCAGCACGTGCAGGTGCAGGTGGGGAACGGTCTGCCAGCCGGCGGGCTTGTTCGCCTGCAGCACGGTGATGCCCTCGGGTGCGAAGGCTCGCTGCACGGCGAGCGCGATGCGGCGCGCGGCGCGCATCAACGCCTCGGCCTCCGCCTCGGTGCAGTCGAGCAGGGTTTCTCGCGGGGCCTTGGTGGCGACGATGACGTGGCCGTCGTTGACCTGGCCGGCGTCCATGAAGGCGAAGACGAGGTCGTCCTCGTAGACCTTGGCGCAGGGCAGTTCGTCCGACAGCAGGCGCTCGAAGAGGGTGCTCATACGCCGAGGTAGCGCTGCAGGATCTCGGGCTGGGCCTTGAGCTCGCCGGAACTGCCTTCGTGGACGATGTGGCCGTTGTTGATGATGTAGACGCGCGTGGCCAGCGCCAGCGCCGCGGCCAGGTTCTGCTCGACGACGACGATGGTCTGGCCGGCCTGCGCGAGCCGGCGGCAGGCGCGCACGAGGTCCTGCACGATCACCGGGGCCAGGCCCTCGAAGGGCTCGTCCAGCAGCACGATCTTCGGGCTGCGCACGAGCGCGCGCGCGATCGCCAGCATCTGCTGCTCGCCGCCCGAGAGGTCGGTGCCGCGGCTCGTGCGCCGCTCCTTCAGGCGCGGGAACATCTCGTAGATGCGCTCGAGCGGCCACTTCTCCTGCGCGGTGAGCCCGGCGAGGACGATGTTCTCCTCGACGTTGAGGCTGCCGAAGATGCGACGGTCCTCGTGCACGAGCTGGATGCCCGCGCGCGCGATGGCGTGCGACTTCCTGCCCGCGAGCTCGACCCCTTCGAGCTTGACGCTGCCGGTGCGCGGCCGCACGACGCCCATCAGGCTCTTGAGCGTCGTCGACTTGCCGGCGCCGTTGCGCCCGAGCAGCGCCACGACCTCCTTGTTCTCGACCCGCATCGAGACGTCGAACAGGATGTGGCTGTCGCCGTAGTAGCTGTTCAGGTCGGTGACTTCGAGTAGGCTCATTCCGCCCCTGCCTCTTCGTGAATGCCGCCGAGATAGGCCTCCTGGACTTCGGCGTTGCTGCGGATCTCGTCAGGCGTGCCTTCCACGAGCAGCCGGCCCTCCTGCAGCACGGTGACCTTGCCGACGAGTTCGAAGAGCGCGTCCATGTCGTGGTCGATGACGATCATCGTGCGCCCCGCGGCGATGGCCTTCAGCAGCGCGACGGTCTCGACGCGCTCCTGCGGGCTCATTCCCGCCAGAGGCTCGTCGAGCAGCAGCAGGCTCGGCGAGGTGGCCAGGGCCAGTCCGATCTCGAGGCGCCGCTTCTCGCCGTAGGCGAGTTCCGCCACCGGGGTGTCGAGGCGGTCCTCCAGGTGCACCAGCGCCGCGGTGCTCTCGACCTGGGGATCCAGTCCGGGCACCTTGGGCAGCGACTTCAGCAGGTCGAGCTTGAACTTGCCGCGCAGTTCGCCCAGTGCCGCGATCGCCAGGTTCTGTCGCACCGTCAGGCGGTCGAAGAGCTGGTTGATCTGGTAGCTCTTCGTCAGGCCGAGCTGGCAGGCGTCGGAGACGCTCATCGCGGTGATGTCGCGGCCATCGAAGACGATCCTGCCGGAGCTCGGCTTCACTTCGCAGGTGAGCATCTTGAAGAAGGTGCTCTTGCCCGCGCCGTTGGGGCCGATGATGCCGCGGATCTCGCCGTGGTCGACGCTGAAGTCGATGTCGCTGTTGGCCACCAGGCCGCCGTAGCGCTTGGTCAGGCCGCTGACCTGCAGGATGGGGCCGGAGGTGCTTCTCGTGGACTTGTGGCGCGACTGTGCCGCCGCCTGCACGCGCGTCGCCGCCGCGCGGGCCGGCTCCGAAGGCGGCGCGGAGGGCCTGGCGGGACGCGCCAGACGCCAGAGGTCGACGATGGCGCCGACCAGTCCGTGGCGCAGGAAGACGACCAGCAGCACGAAGACGATGCCCAGCACGAGCTTCCAGGACGCGCCGAGGTCGAGCGTGATCTGGAAGAAGTCGGCCAGGTACAGCCACACGGCGGCGCCCAGCAGCGGGCCGAAGAGCCAGCCGGCGCCGCCGATGGCCGTCTGCATCACGATCTCGCCCGAGGTGTGGAACATGAAGGCGTCGGGCGGCATGAAGCCCTGCAGCATGCCGAGCAGGCTGCCGGCGAAGCCCGCGTACATCGCCGCGACGACGAAGACGGTGAGCTTGTAGCCATGGATGTTGTGGCCCAGCGCCTGCGCGCGCAGCGGGTTGTCGCGGATCGCGCGCAGCAGCAGCCCCACCGGCGAGCGCACGATGCGCAGCGCGATCACCAGGCCGACGAAGTACCAGAAGGCGAAGAACGCGTACATCTGGGTGTTGCTGCCGAAGGTCATCGACCAGAAGCCCAGGTCAAGGTTCGGTGGCGGCACGCCCGGCAGTCCGTTCTCGCCGCCGGTGTAGTCCGAGAGCGGGTTGAATTCCAGGAAGAAGAAGACCTCGGCGATCGCCACCGTGATCATCGCGAAGTAGATCCCCGTGCGCCGCAGCGCGAGCAGGCCGATCAGGTAGCCGACGACGCCGGCGACCGCGGTGCCGATGAGCGTTGCGCCGATGGTGTTCGTGAACGAGGTGTTCGTCAGCAGGTAGGCCGCGAACATGCCGCCGGTGCCGAAGAACGCGGCCTGGCCGAACGAGAGCAGCCCGGTGAAGCCGAACAGGAGGTCGAAGCCGATGCCCACCAGGCCCCAGATGAGGATGCGGTTGATCGTTGCCGGCGCGAAGCCCAGGTGTGGCAGCACGAAGGGCGCCGCGATCAGCGCGAGCAGCGTCAGGATTTCGACGATGTAGGCACGTTGTCGTGTCGGCATTGCAGGAACCGGGCGTTACGGGTCGGGGTTCGGCGGCGGCTCACTCGCGTCCGACCGTGCCGAGCAGGCCGTAGGGGCGAAGCACGAGCACGAGGGTCATGGCGATGAAGAGCATCACGTAGGAATAGGCCGGGTTGAACATCGACGTGAGGCTGATGATCTCGCCGGCGATCAGGCCGCCGAGCACGGCGCCGGGGAAGGAGCCGACGCCGCCGATGACGACGACGACGAAGGTCTGCACGAGGATCGCGTCGCCGACGTCGGGCGCCACCGCCACCACCGGCGCGTTGACGATGCCGGCGAAGCCCGCGGCCATGGCGCCGATGCCGAACACCAGCATGAACACCTTCTGGATGTTGATGCCCAGCGAATCGACCATCACCGCGTCCTCGATGCCCGCGCGCACGATCATCCCGATGCGCGTGCGGTAGAGGATGAAGTAGAGCGCCAGCAACGCCACCGTGACGATGCCCAGCAGCGCCAGGCGGTAGGTCGGGTAGACCATGAAGCCGAGCGGGGTGATGCCGGCGAGCGCCTGCGGCGGCGGCACGGTCTTGGAGAGGCTGCCGAAGAAGTAGCGCACCAGCTCGACGAAGACGATGCCCAGGCCGAAGGTGACGAGCAGCTGGTCCTCGTGCGGACGCGCGTAGAAGTGGCGGATGATGAGCCGCTCGGTGACCACGCCCACCAGCATCACGAAGATCGCGCCGGCAGCGACGGCGACGATGAACGAGCCGGTGTAGGTGTACGCGACCCAGCCGGCGTAGCCGCCGAGCATGAACATCGCGCCGTGCGCGAGGTTGAGCACGCCCAGCGTGCCGTAGATGATCGTCAGGCCCGACGAGATCAGCGCCAGCAGCGCGCCCAGCACCAGCCCGTTGAAGCACTGCGAGATGAAGTTGCCCCAGGTGAACACGCGAGACCGTCCAGGTGATGGGTCGATTCGATCGGGGGAAGGCCCGCGGCGGCGTCACGGCCGCCGCGGGCCCGCCGGCCGTTTCCTCAGGTGTAGTCGCCGAGCTTGCAGCCGAAGGCGGTGGGCGACTGGATCACGTCCTCGCCGCGCTGCGTGTCGACGACTTCCCAGAAGTCCTCGGCGTTGCGCATGTCCTTCTTGGCCTTGCCGCGCACGACGAAGACCGGGCGCACGCACTGGTGGTCCTCGGGGCGGTAGTGCACGTCGCCGACGAGCGAGGGGATCTTCTCGCCCTTCTCCCAGTGCTTGATGACGTCGGGCGGGTAGAAGCTGCCGGTCTCGGTGACCATGCGCGCCCAGTGCGCGAAGCTCACGTAGGCGTTCTCGGCGCCCCATTCCGGGCGGTAGCCGAACTTCTTCTGGAAGGCCTCGACGAACTGCTTGGCCAGGGGATACTTGTCCTCCAGCGTCCACCAGAAGTCGGTGGCGGCGAAGACGCCTTCGCTGATGTCGACGCCGGCTTCCTTGGCGAAGAACGGGATCTGGTAGGGCAGCACCAGCGTCATCTTCGGCAGCAGGCCGAACTGCTTGGCCTGCTGGCTGGAGAGCACCGCGTCACGACCCCAGTTGACGTTCATGAGGAACTCGGCGCCGGAGTTGGCGATGTTCGTCAGGTACTGGCTGAAGTCCTGCGTGCCCAGCGGCGAGACCTGGTTGGTCACCGTCTTCCAGCCGCCCTTGTCGCGCAGGAAGCGCTCGGTGGATTCGGTGGTCGTGTGGCCGTAGGTGTAGTCCGGCGTCATGAACGCCATCTTGCGGTCGCGACCGAAGGTCTTGAGCAGGATCGGGCCGATGGAGTTCGCCGCCATCTCGCCGAAGTAGCCTTGGCGGAAGCCGTAGCGCACGCAGTCCTTGCCGGTGGTGTCGTTGGAGCCCGAGATCCCCGGCATGTAGAGGATCTTCTCGCGCTGGGCGAACTTGTTCATCGCCACCGCCACCGCCGACGAGGTCGAGCCGGTGAGCAGGATGACCTTGTTCTGGTTGATGAAGGTCTGAGCCGCCTGCAGCGCCTGGTTGGGCTTGGCGGCGGAGTCGGCCGACTTCAACTCGACCTTCTTGCCCAGCACGCCGTTGTTGACCTTAGGCGCGAGCGTCTTCATCAGCGGGTGGTTGGTGTTGATGTGCTCGACGGCGAGTTCCCAGCCCTTGAGCTCGTCCGCGCCCTGCACCGCGTAAGTGCCGGTCAGCGGCACCGCAGCCGCGACGTAGACCGTGTTGCCCTGCGAACCGGCCGGCCAGGTGCCGATGGCCGGCTTGTCCTGCGCCTGTGCCCAGCCCATGTGGCCGAGGCCGGGGACCATCGTGACGCCGCCGGCGCCTGTCGCTTGCAGCATGCGCCGGCGCGTCAGCCGGGAGGGATTGAGTTTCGAATCTCTGGACTGCGACATGTGTCTTCGCTCCTGTGGTGGATGACCGAATGGGGCCTGGTCCGGCCGGACCGGGACGACGGGCCCCGGCGTGCGGCTCGAACGGGCCACCTCGATCCGGATGGACGCGTCACCGCCCGACTTCCGCGAAATCATCCCGTCGCGATGTCAATGCAGCAACAACTGATTGACGGTATTGATGAATTTTGTAAAGAATGGATGCGAATGCCGATCCTGCCGTTGATTCTTGACCTCGCATCGCCGTCGTCGGGTATGCCCCGATGCGGCTGGGTGCGGGCTCGTGGTGGGGACAAGCCGTTGCGGCCCCGCCGGCATAGCGGGCGATGCGCCGCAGCCCGCTGATCGGCGCGACGCTGCGCGAGCGGCGGCGCGCGCTGGGCATCACGCAGGCGGCGCTGGCGGCGCGGCTGGGCATCTCGGCCTCGTACCTGAACCTGATCGAGAGCGACAAGCGCAGCATCGCCGGCGCGCTGCTCAAGCGCATTGCCGATGCGCTCGGGCTCACGCTGGCCGAGATCGACGGCGCGGCCGAGCGGCGGCTCGCCGCCGATCTGGACGAACTCTGCGGCGAGCCGATGCTGGCCGACCTCGGGCTGGACTCCGACGGTGCGCAGGTCATGGCCGGCCGCCATCGCGCCTGGGGGCGCGCCCTGGTGCGGCTGCACCGCGCGTGGATGGACCGCGGGCAGGCGGTGAACGCGCTCTCCGACCGCCTGCACCAGGACCCCTTCCTCGGCGACGCGGTGCACAGCATGCTGACGCAGGTGACGGCGATCCGCTCCTCCGCCGAGATCCTGCAGAGCCCCCAGGGGCTGGACGCGGCGCGGCGCGAGCGCTTCCTCGGCATCGTCGGCGAGGAGAGCGCGCGCCTGGCCGACGTCGCGCGGTCGCTCGCCGACTTCTTCGACAAGGACGCCGCGGGGACGCGCTCGGTGACGCCGGCGGACGAGGTCGACGACTTCATCGTCGACCACGAGAACCACTTCCCCGCGCTCGAGCACGCGGCCGCCGAATTCCGGGCGAGTGCGACGAGCGACGGCGACTGCAGCGAGGTCGCACTGGCCGCCTACCTGCGGTGTGAGCATGGCGTCGAGGTCGTCGTGCGACCGGCGGGGGCGCTCGATCCGGCGCAGGTGCGTCATCTGGTGGGCTTCGATGCCGCCTCGCGCACGCTGCTGCTGGCGGAGGATGCGGTGCCGGCGACGCGCCGCTTCGAGCTCGTGCGGCTGGCGCTCGAGTTGCACGCGCAAGGCCGGGCGGTGGACGAGGTGCTGGCCGGCGCCGCCCAGCTCGGGAGCGACGCGGCGCGACGGCGCGCGCGGCGCGCGCTTTCGTCCTACCTCGCCGCGGCCGTGCTGCTGCCCTACGAGTCCTTCCTCGAGGCTGCGCAGGGATTGCGCTTCGACGTCGACCGCCTGGTGCAGCGCTTCGGCGCCAGTTTCGAGCAGGTCTGCCACCGCCTCGTCACGCTGCGGCGCGCGGACGCGTCGGGGATTCCATTCGCGCTCATGCGCGTGGATGCTGCGGGCTTCACGAGCAAGCGCTTCCCGCTGCCGCGGCTGGCGCTGCCGCGGCATGGCCCGGCGTGTCCGATGTGGGCCGTGTACCAGGCGCTGCACGTTCCGGGCACCATCGTGCGGCAGGTGGTGGAACTGCCCGACGGCCAGCGCATGCTCTTCGTCGCGCGCACGGTGGAGAAGAGCCGCCCGGCGTTCTCGCTGCCGCGGCGCCTGCAGTCGATCATGCTCGCCTGCGATGCGCTGCACGCCGACAAGACCGTGTACGGCGCGGGGCTGGACCTCTCGTCGGCGGGTCCGGCGGTTCCCGTGGGACCCAGCTGCCGCCTGTGCGTGCGCCGCGACTGCGTCTACCGGGCAGAGGAACCGATCGTCGGGCGCTGAGCCACGGCTACACTGTGCCGCGCCGATGAACGGCTGGGCAGGCGGAGGAGGATGCGAGCGATGGCCACGCGCGTGCTGATCGCGGAGGACGAGCCCCACATCGTCGAGTCGCTGAGCTTCGTGCTCGAGCGCGAAGGCTTCGTGGTGAGCGCCGTGCTCGACGGCGAGGCCGCGCTGCGCGAATTGCGCGCCGATGCGCCGCACCTGCTGATCCTGGACTTGATGCTGCCGAAGATGAACGGCTTCGAGGTCCTGAAGGCGGTCAAGTCCGACCCCGTGCTGGCGTCGATCCCGGTCATCGTGCTCACTGCCAAGGGTCAGGCGCAGGATCGGCGCATGGTCGAGGACATCGGCGCCGAGGGCTTCATGACCAAGCCCTTCTCCAACCGCGAGATCGCCGAGCGCGTGCGCGCGCTGGCCGCGCGCTGAGAACCCGTGAACGAAGCCGGAGGGCGGCGATGAAGACCCCCGACCCCGGAACGCCCAGGCTGCGCGACGCGATGGCGCTGCTGCCCGCGCTGGCGGTGTTCCTGCTGATGCCGCCGCTGGTGACGCTGTTCGCCGGCTCGCACCACCTGGGCGGCGTGCCGCTGATCGTCGTCTACCTCTTCGGCGTCTGGCTGGCCCTGATCGTCGCCGCGGCGCTGCTGGCGCGCCGGCTGGCGCGGACCCCGGACGCGGGTCCGGCGCCGGCGGTGCCGGCGTCGCTGCAGGCGGCCGCGAGCGCGGACGCACCGCCGACGCAGCCGCCTGCGCGCTGATGCTCTCGGCCAACCTCGTCCTGGTGACGGCGCTGCTGTACGTGGCGCTGCTGTTCGCGGTGGCCTTCTTCGGCGACCGGCGCGCGCGCAGCGGGCGCCTGGGCTGGCTGCAGTCGCCGGTGGTCTACACGCTCTCGATCTCGGTCTACTGCACCTCGTGGACCTTCTACGGCGCCGTGGGTTCGGCCGCCCGCGGCGGGCTCGAGTTCGTCACCATCTATCTCGGGCCGACGATCGCGTTCATCGGCTGGTGGGTGCTGCTGCGCAAGATCGTCCGCATCGCGCACGCGCAGGGAATCACCTCGATTGCCGACATGGTGTCGTCGCGCTACGGCAAGAGCTCCAGCCTGGCGGCGCTGGTGACGCTGATCGCCGTCGTCAGCGTCGCCCCCTACATCGCGCTGCAGCTGAAGGCGGTGGCCGCGAGTTTCCAGGTCATCAGCAACAGCGGCCCGGACACCCTCACCGTCGTCCACGATTCGCGTTCGGAGTTCCAGGCCGGCTTCTGGATCGCGGTCGGCATGGCCTTGTTCACCATCCTCTTCGGCACGCGCAACGTCGACGCCAAGGAACGCCACCACGGCGTCGTGGCGGCGATCGCGCTGGAGGCCGTGGTCAAGCTGGTGGCGCTGCTGGCGGTCGGGCTGCTGGCGGTCTTCGGCGTTGCCGACGGACCCGAGCACGTCTTCGCTCTCGCCTCGCCCGAAATGCTGCACGCCCAGGATGCCTTCGGGCCGCGCTGGGTCGCGGTGACCTTCCTCGCCGCGGGCGCGGTGATCTGCCTGCCGCGCCAGTTCCAGGTCACGGTGGTCGAGAACGTCGAGGAGTCGCACCTGCGCACCGCGGCGTGGATGTTCCCGCTCTACCTGTTCCTGCTCAGCCTGTTCGTGTTGCCGATCGCCATCGCCGGCCTCAACTTCCTTCCGTCCGATGCCGACCCCGACATGTTCGTGCTCACGCTGCCGATCTGGGCGAGCCGCCACGACATCGCGCTGCTGTCCTTCCTCGGCGGCTTCTCGGCCGCGACCTCGATGGTCATCGTCGCCTGCATCGCGCTCTCGACGATGATCTCCAACCACATCGTCATGCCGCTGGCGATGCGCTTGCGCGGGGTCTCGCAGAGCGCCAGCGGCGAGATCCGCCGCCTGCTGCTGGTGAGCCGGCGCGTCAGCATCTGCCTCATGATCGCGCTCGGTTTCGCCTACTTCCGCCTGAGCGGCGACTCCGGCGCGCTGGCCTCGATCGGCCTCATCGCCTTCACCGGCGCGGCACAGGTGCTGCCCAGTCTCATCGGCGGCCTCTTCTGGCGCCAGGCGAATGCCGCGGGAGCCTTCGCCGGGCTGCTGGCCGGCGCGCTGCTGTGGGCCTACACGCTCTTCCTGCCGAGCTTCGGCCCCGATCTCGTGATGTCGCCGCGCCTGCTGGACGAGGGGCCCTTCGGGGTCGCGCTGCTGCGTCCGCAGGCCTTGTTCGGCCTCGAGGGCGTCGACCCGCTGGTGCACGCGATCTTCTGGAGCCTGTCGATCAACACCCTGCTCTTCGTGCTCGTTTCGCTGGCGCGCGAGCCGCGTCCGCTGGAGCGCCTGCAGAGCACCTTGTTCGTCGACGTCTTCCGCACGCCTGCGGAGGCCACGGCGGGCCTGCTGCGGCGCTCCGCGGCCACGCGCGACCTGAGCGAACTGGCGCAGCGCATCCTCGGTGTCGACGCCGCGCAGCGGCTCTTCCGCCGGGCGGCGCGGCAACAGGGACGCGGGCGCGACGCGCCGATCGCCGACGACGCCTTCATCACCCAGCTCGAGCGCACGCTGGCGGGCAGCATCGGCGGCGCTTCCGCGCACGCGATGATCTCGCAGGTGGTCACCGGCGAGACCATCAGCCTGGACGCACTCGTGCGCATCGCCGACGAGACGCAGCGCATCCGCGAGTACAGCCGCCAGCTCGAGGAGAAGTCGCGCCAGCTCGAGACGACCGCGCGCGAGCTGGCGCAGGCCAACGACCGGCTGCGCCGGCTCGACGTCGAGAAGGATCACTTCCTGAGCCAGGTGAGCCACGAAGTGCGCACGCCGATGACGTCGATCCGCTCCTTCTCCGAGATCCTGCTGGATCCGCGCCACCTCGATGCCGCGCGTGCCGAGCGCTACCTGCGCATCATCCACGAGGAGAGCGTGCGCCTGACGCGGCTGCTCGACAGCACGCTCGAGCTCAACCTGCTCGAGCATGGCGAGGCGCCGTGGCAGCTCGCGCGCATCGATCCCGAAACCGTGCTGGACAAGTCGATCGAGGTCTGCCAGAGCCTGGCGGCGGCGAGCGGCGTGCAGATGCTTCAGGGCGAGCGCGCCCGCGCGGCCGTCGTCGATGCCGAGCCCGACCGTCTGAGCCAGGTCTTCATCAACCTCATCGCCAACGCGATCAAGTACAACAGCACGCCTGCCGATCCCTGGGTGCGCATCAGCAGCCGCGTGCGTCGCGGGCAGTACGAGGTGCAGATCGAGGACAACGGCCCCGGAATCCGCGCCGAGGAGCGCGAGCTGATCTTCTCCAAGTTCCGCCGCGGCTGGGCACACACGCAGACCTCGGCCCCCGGTGCGGGCCTGGGCCTGGCGATCAGCTGGCAGATCATGCGCCGCCTCGGCGGCGAGCTCGCGCTGGACACCGGCAGCGACCGCGGTGCGAGCTTTCGCGTGACGCTGCCCCTGGCCGGGCCGACGACCTGAGAGCGGCGCTCGCGCTAGGCGGCGTCGGCGCGGATCATGTCCGCGGCTTTCTCGGCGATCATGATCACCGGTGCGTTCGTGTTGCCCGAGACGATGCGCGGCATGATGGAAGCGTCGACGACGCGCAGGCCCTGCAGACCGTGCACGCGCAGGCGCGCGTCGACGACGTTGCCGGCCTCGGGCGGGCCCATGCGGCAGCTGCCCACCGGGTGGTAGATGGTGTCGGCGTAGGCGCGGATGAAGGCCTCGATCTGCGCGTCGCTGTGCGCGCCGGCCGACTCCGGGCGCTCGACGCCGCCGTAGGCCGCCAGCGCGGGCTGCTGCAGCAGCTTGCGCATGAGCTTCACGCCGCGCACCATGCGCGCCAGGTCGTCGGGGTCGCTGAGGTAGCCGGGGTCGACGAGCGGCGCGGCCAGCGGGTCGGGGCCGGCCAGGGTGATGCGGCCGCGGCTCTTCGGGCGCAGCACGCAGACGTGGCAGGAGATGCCGTGGCCGAGCAGCGTGCGCCGGCCGTGGTCGGCGAGCTTGCCGACGACGAAGTGCAGTTGCAGGTCGGGCGCGGGCTCGTCGGGCTGGCTGCGGATGAAGCCGCCGGCCTCGGCGAAGTTCGTCGTCAGCATGCCGCTGCGCTGTCGGCGCCACTCGAAGGCCGCGCGCGCGATGCGCACGGCGCCGCCGGGGGACAGGCCGAAGGACTGCCACATGCGCGGCGCATCGACGACGAGCACGCTGTCGAGGTGGTCGTGCAGATGCTGGCCCACGGCCGGAAGATCGTGCACGACCGAAATTCCAAGGCCTTGCAGTTCGCTGCCCGCGCCGACGCCCGAGAGCTGCAGGAGCTGCGGCGACTGCAGCGCGCCCGCACTGAGGATGACCTCGCGCCGCGCCTGCAGTTCGCGGCGCGCGCCGCCCTGCTGGATCTCGATGCCGCAGGCGCGCCGGCCGTCGAAGCGCACGCGCAACACGCGCGCGTCGCTGAGCACCTGCAGGTTCGGCCGCGGGAGGCTGGGCGCGAGGTAGGCGCGCGCCGCGCTCCAGCGCTCGCCGTTCTTCTGCGTCACCTGGTAGAGGCCCACGCCCTCCTGCGTGGCGCCGTTGAAGTCCGCGTTCAGCGGCCAGCCGGCCTGCTGTCCGGCCTGCACGAAGGCGGCCGACAGGGGATTGGGGCTGCGCAGGTCGGCGACGTTGAGCGGCCCGCCGCGCGCGTGCCATTCGTCGCTGCCGCGTTCGTTGTGCTCGGCCTTCAGGAAGAAGGGCTTGACCTCGTCCCAGCTCCAGCCGGGGTTGCCTTGCGCAGCCCAGAAGTCGTAGTCGGCAGGCTGGCCGCGCGTGTAGATCATCGCGTTGATCGAGCTCGAGCCGCCGAGCACGCGCCCGCGCGGCTGGTAGCCGCGGCGCCCGTTCAACCCGGGCTGCGGCGTGGTCTCGAAGGCCCAGTTGATTCCCGTCTGGCGCGCCATCAGCGCCAGCCCGCCCGGGCAGTGGATGAGCACGCTGCGGTCCGCCGGGCCGGCCTCGACCAGGCAGACGCTGACGGCGGGGTCCTCGCTCAGCCGCGCGGCGAGCACGCAGCCGGCCGAGCCGGCACCGACGATGAGGTAGTCGAACATGGCGCGGTGATCCTCCTGCTGCAGGCAGCAGGCTGCAGTGGACGGGCCTGCATTCTGGCCGTGCCCAACCGCAGTGGCGCAGTGGCGCGCCCAAGGGTCGAGCGCCGAGTCTAAAGCGCGCGCAGCGGATTGCGGCGGGGCTCGCTATCATCCGCGCCCCCGTTTCGCCCGGCCGGGGCCGCTGGCGTCGCGCCGCCGCTGCCGCCGCCCCTGGAGTCCCATCGTGCTCTTCAAGCGCTTCGAAGCCCTCGTGCCGAGCTTTCCGCCGGCCGAGCCGCAGCCGCTGCCGCGGACCTTCTTCGCCTTCCTCTGGCACAACACCCAGGGCATGCGCGGCATGCTCCTCGTGCTCACCTTGCTGACGGCGCTCATCGGCGCCTTCGAGGCGCTGCTCTTTCGCCTCATGGCCTACGTCGTCGACCTGCTGGCACGCACGCCGCCGGCCGAGCTGTGGCCGCGCGAGGGCGGCAAGCTGCTCTTCTTCGGCGCGCTGCTGCTGGCCAGCGTCGCGGTCTCGGGGGTGTGGGCGCTGCTGAAGTACCAGGGCCTGTTCTCCAACTTCCCGATGCGGCTGCGCTGGATCTTCCACCGCCTCATGCTCGGGCAGAGCATGGGCTTCTACCAGGACGAGTTCGCCGGCCGCATCGCCACCAAGGTGATGCAGACGGCGCTGGCGGTGCGCGATGTCTGGTTCCTGTTCGCCGACATCCTCACCTACGTGCTCGTCTACTTCCTCACCCTGGTCGCCGTGGTCGGCAGCTTCGACCCGCGCGTCATGCTGCCCTTTGCCGGCTGGCTGCTGCTGTACGTGCTCGCCTGCCGCCACTTCGTGCCGCGGCTGGCGCGCGCGGCGCGCGAGCAGGCCGACGCGCGCTCGCTCATGACCGGGCGCGTCACCGACGCCTACACCAACATCGCCACCGTCAAGCTCTTCTCGCACGCGCAGCGCGAAGCGGCGTTCGCGCGCGAGGCCATGGGCGAGTTCCTGCAGACGGCCTATCGCCAGGGCCGGCTCGTGACCGGCTTCGAGACGCTCAATCAAGGCCTGGCCATGCTGCTCGTCGTCGGCACCACCGGCATGCTGCTGTGGCTGTGGACGCTCGGCGAAGTGGGCGTGGGCGCGATTGCCGCGGCGACGGCGATGACGCTGCGCCTCTCGGGCATGTCGCACTGGGTGATGTGGGAGCTGGCCTCGCTCTTCGAGCACGTGGGCACGGTGCAGGATGGGCTCACCATGCTGGCGCGCGAGCGCACCGTGGTCGACCGCGAGCAGGCCGGCGAGCTGCGCGTGAGCCAGGGCGAGATCCGCTTCGAGGGCGTGCGCTTCGCCTACGGCGGCGCGCGCCAGGTCATCGACGGGCTGGACCTGCTCATCCGCCCGGGGGAGAAGATCGGCCTCGTCGGCCGCTCCGGCGCCGGCAAGAGCACGGTCGTGAACCTGCTGCTGCGCCTCTACGACGTGCAGGGCGGGCGCATCCTCGTCGACGGCCAGGACATCGCCACCGTCACGCAGGAGAGCCTGCGCCGGCAGATCGGCATGGTGACGCAGGACACCAGCCTGCTGCACCGCTCGGTGCGCGACAACATCCTCTACGGCCGGCCCGAGGCCAGCGACGGCCAGATGCGGCGCGCGGCCGAGCGCGCCGAGGCGCACGACTTCATCCTTGACCTCGTCGACCCCAAGGGGCGCAAGGGCTACGACGCACACGTCGGCGAACGCGGCGTCAAGCTCAGCGGCGGCCAGCGCCAGCGCGTGGCGATCGCGCGCGTGATGCTCAAGGACGCGCCCATCCTGCTGCTGGACGAGGCGACGAGCGCGCTCGACAGCGAGGTCGAGACGGCGATCCAGCAAAGCCTCTACAAGCTGATGGAGGGCAAGACGGTGGTGGCGATCGCGCACCGCCTCTCCACCATCATGGCCATGGACCGGCTCATCGTCATGGAGCACGGCCGCATCGTCGAGACCGGCACCCACGCCAGCCTGCTCGCCCAGGGCGGCATCTACGCGCGCCTGTGGGCGCACCAGAGCGGCGGCTTCCTCGGCGACGAGCCCGACGACGAGACGCAGGCCGTGCTGGCGGGGTGAGGGCGGGTTAGCCCGCAATACCGTAACGACCAGTTAGGCGTCTCTGGGTGAGGCTGCGGTCTAGATGAGTAGGCGTGCAAGCGTAGACAGGCCGAGAATGCCGACCACGGCGCCAGTGAGGATGGCCAAAGACGCAACTGCACAGCCGGTTCCCTGCGGTTTGATGCTCGGGCTTGAGGATGCTGCTGTGTTGTTGCCACCACTCCCAATTGCGGTTACGAACTCTCCAAGTCCAGTCCGACGAACGGGTGCAGCTCAACGCCGCCGGCCAGGTAGAGCTCAAGCTCAAGACTCCGTGGCGCGACGGCACCACGCACTTGGTGATGAGCCCGCTGGAGTTCATGCAGCGGCTGGCCGC
>Ga0209605_1000299_pt1 | contig 66848 bp, 59 predicted proteins | sample AD_UKC035_MetaG_FD_184408 | JGI IMG/M metagenome (GOLD analysis project Ga0209605, IMG submission 184408) | Active sludge microbial communities of municipal wastewater-treating anaerobic digesters from USA - AD_UKC035_MetaG (SPAdes) (version 2) | ecosystem: Engineered > Bioreactor > Anaerobic >...
ATCCAACTCGGATGATAGAAGTCATTCGGAAAGAAGAAAACGGATTTATCGGTATCTTTCAATTAGAAACCGTGAAAAAGGCAGCAACCGAAAACCATTAGCTGTTTTTAGGCAATAATAGTTGGCGCGGCACTAGATAATGAAACCGTGAAAACCCTTCGCCCAAAAAGTTCGAATAAGTCCAGAAGGGTTAAAAGTTCAGGTATTTCTATTGACAGAAATTTTTATGTGGAGGGAATAAGAAAGGAAGGGAAACAAGGATAAAAACAATCAGGCAGCAGTCCTTCTAAGGCTTTTCTTAGAAACTGAATCGTCCCTTTAAAAGCAGCCAGATTACCTTAGTCCAATTATTCCAATCAACTTAAACAGGTATGAATCTGATTGTGGCGGCACTAAAAAAACCAGTGACCGTGCTGGTTTTGGTGTTGGCGATGATCCTTTCATCGGTTCTTTCTTTAAAAAAAGTTCCCCTCGATATGTTCCCGGACCTGGGACTGCCGACCATATATATTTCTCAGCCTTATGGAGGTTTGTCACCGGAACAAATGGAAGGTTTTGTCACCTCCAACCTGGAGTATTATTGTATTTACCTAACCGGCCTGGCTTATGTGGAATCAAAATCGGTGCAAAATTACGCCCTGATCAAACTTCAGTTTCACCCTGGTACCAATATGAACCAGGCGATGGCGGAAGTGGTGAATAACGTAAACCGTGCCAAATCAAAGATGCCGGAAGGGACGGTGCCCCCTTTCATCGTGAGATACGATGCGGGCAGCGTGCCGGTGGGACAATTGGTATTCAGCAGTGAAAACCATTCCCTGACTGAAATCCAGGATTTGGCCCTGTTTAAGGTAAGACCCATGTTTTCTTCCCTTGAAGGAGTGAGCGCTCCGCCCCCTTTCGGCGGGAATCAAAAAGCGATAATTGTAAAGGTCAACCCGGAAAAGATGACAAGCCTGGGTATTTCTCCTGACGAGGTCGTGGATGCGATAGCTGCAGGCAACATGGTGACGCCTGCGGGCAATATCAGGATTGGTGATGAAAACTTGATCACACCTATCAATTCAGTGGCCGGAAACATCAAAGACCTGGAAAACCTGGTTGTTAAAAAGGGAGATCGTTTTATGGCTTTTATCCGGGACGTAGCCACCGTGCAAAACGGTTCCGACCTGACCACGGGTTACGCGCTGATCAATGGAAGGCGGTCAGTCTATATACCGGTATCAAAAAGAAGCGATGCCTCTTCATGGCAGGTCGTGCAAAACGTAAAGAAAGCGCTACCGGCCATGCAGGCGGCGGTGCCTGACGACATCCGGGTGACTTATGAGTTTGACCAGACCGAGTACCTGATCAAATCACTCAAATCGTTATTGACGGAAGCCCTGCTTGGGGCCCTGCTTACGGGTCTGATGGTATTGTTTTTCCTGAAAGATTTGCGCAGCGCATTCATCGTTGTACTGACCATACCCCTGGCTTTGCTCGGGGCGGTGACCGGCCTGTCGATAACCGGCCAAACCCTCAACCTTATGACCCTGGGGGGCCTGGCTTTGGCTGTGGGCATCCTGGTTGACGAAGCTACGGTCACGGTTGAAAATATTCACCGGCATCAGGAATCAGGAAAACCCAAACGCCGGGCCATCCTGGAGGCTTCGCTGGAAATTTCTTTTCCAAAGCTCCTGATTCTACTGTGTATTCTGATGGTGTTTGTGCCCTCTTTTTTTATGAGCGGACTGCCAAAGGCTATGTTCCAGCCGCTTGCCATGGCCGTTGGATTTGCAATGATCATATCCTTTTTATTATCACAAACCTTTGTACCGGTGATTTCAGCCTGGTTGCTCAACAACCGTTTATCGCAACACCATAATGGAAAAGCCTTCCGGATGCAGCAAAAATATCGTGAACGCATTGCAGGTTGGATGGCATGGAAACGCCCTATAACCATTACCTATTTTCTAATCCTTGCCCTATCGTTGGTGGGTTTGTTTGCTTCAATTGGTACTGAAATTTTTCCACGGGCAGACGGGGGTCAATTTCAATTCAGGCTCAGACTAAAACCCGGAACCCGTATGGAGCGCACGGAAGAGGCGACCAGGAAGGCGCTGATGCGCATTGAAACGCTCGCGGGAAGAGAAAATGTGGAAATCACTTCAGCTTTTGTCGGGGCGCAGCCATCAAGTTTCCCCAACAACACCATCTATTTATGGACAAACGGGCCATATGAGGCCGTGGTGCAGGTAAAACTAAACTCTGCCAGCGGGGTTTCATTGGCGGATTTAAGAGAAAAAATAAGGGATGATTTCTCTAAAAACATGCAGGACGTCAGCATATCTTTCGAACCCGCAGATTTGGTGGAACGGGTGATGAGCCTTGGCTCGACAACACCCATAGACATTGCTGTCCTGGGCCGAAATATGGAGCAAAGTAAGGCAATAGCCGAATCATTAATGGTAAAACTTACAACCCTAACCTATTTACGCGACCTGCAAATCGGGATTCCACTGGATTATCCTTCCTTGAAGATTGATATTGACCGGGAGCGGGTCGGATTAATGGGCTTGACTATCGAGGATATTAATAATGCTATCGTGACCGCCACATCCAGCAGCCGATTCGTCTCCCCGGTATATTGGCTGGATCAGGAATCAGGGAATACCTACCAGATCCAGGCGGAGTTTCCTCAAAATCAGATGAATTCAATCGAAAGCCTTGAAAACATACCCCTTGGGAAGGAAGGCATGCGTATACTCCTCAGGGACGTAGCCCGTATCTTTCCCGCTAGCAGTTACGGCGTCTATCAGCGATACAATCAACAGAGAATGGTCAATGTAACAGCCAATCTGGAAGAAAAGGATTTTGGTTCGGCCATGAAGGAGATTGATGATATTTTAAACACCCTTGAACTTCAGCCGGGTACCACGATCCTTAAGAAAGGACAATCTCTTGTCTTGGATCAGACTTTATCCGAACTCAAAAATGGTTTGCTGGTGGCCCTGGTGGCCATTTTTCTATTAATGGCCGCAAATTTTCAGAGTTTGCGTATTGGTTTTGTGATCTTGCTTTCAGCCAGCGCCTCCATTGTGGGGGCTTTACTGTTATTAACATTGGCGAATCAAACGCTAAACATCCAGTCGTTTACAGGAACCGTGATGGCGCTGGGAGTATCTTTCGCAAATGGAATATTGATGATTAATGCGGCAGAGGGATTTCGAAAAATGGGCCTTTCCCCTGAAAACAGTATTTCCGAAGCAGCCGGAACGCGCCTTCGCCCTATCCTTATGACTGCCGTAGCCATGATTGCAGGCATGATCCCCTTGTCCGTTGGCATGGGGGAAACCGGAAAACAAATTGTACCCCTGGGCCTGGCCGTGATTGGGGGGCTGACGCTGTCCACTATTATAACTTTATGGATTCTGCCATCAATCTACGGGTCATTCATGACCGGCGTGGGGAATCATTCAATATCTTTACTTCCTGGCGATGAACAATAACTATAGGTCAAAAATATCTTGTTCATTCATTGTCTTGTTTTCCATTTTTTCCTGCAAGACCCCCCCAAAAGGGCGATCATTAATAGAACACACCGATGAACGTATTTATAACACCTTGGAGCTTTTGCCAACGATGATATCCAAAGAGGTCACCCTTCCCGGAAGTTTAAGGGCAAACGAAAAAATAAAAATCTATTCCCGAATTGATGGTTATATTAAAAGAATATATGTTGACCTGGGTACCCCGGTTACGAAGGGCCAGGTCCTGGCAGAGATAGACGCACCGGAATTGCTTATGCAATGGGCAGAACGGAATGAACGCAAACATGCCGCCTATGCCCAATATCTCACCAGTAAGGACGAATCTGAAAGGGCAGCTGATCTGGCAAGAACACCGGGCACCATTCCAATATCTGAGGTCATTCAGGCCCGCAATAAAATGATTGCCGACAGCCTGAATTGGGAGGCGGAAACTTTTTCCTTATCCATTTTAAAAGAATCCATTAATTTTTTACAAATCCGCAGTCCGTTTTCAGGCGTTGTTACAGCCCGCTATTCCGATGAAGGGGAATTAACCGGCAGCGGAGGGAAGCAACATATATTAGAACTGGAGGCTAACGGCCTGATGAGAGTGGAAATTGGCGTTCCGGAAACCTATTCCTCGGCTGTATTGAAGGATAAAAACCTTTCTTTTACTGTTCCCTCCATCCCCGGCCGGGTATTTAGGGCGGTGTTTGCCCGCCGAAGCAATGCATTAACGGAAAATACAAAAAGTGAAATCTGGCAGTTTGATTTGGCCAACCCGGAAGGTCAATTAAAAAGCGGAATGTATGTTCAGGCAAAAATGAAACTGGGACGCAAAGACAGCACCTTTCTTATTCCGCCCGATGCCCTTGTTACGACCCAGGAGAGCCAATACCTGGTTGGAATAAGATCAGACACCACCTGGTTTATTCCGGTTAGCCTGGGATTTAGTTGGAAAGATCAAATTGAAGTATTCGGCGGTTTATCCAGGGGAGACCGCATTGTCCGGTTTGCCAATGATCTGATCCGGGAAGGCGAAAAAATCAAACAGAGCAATGAATAAAAATAAAACCTTTTCAAAACAGAAGGATAATCAGTACCACAATTCAGCCAGGTCGTTTGCCAGCCGGCCCAAATTGGCGTGATCGGTATTGGAAAGTATCAATATGGCGTTGTTTTCTTCCGGAAAGCGGTAATAAATGGCCCGGAATCCGGGCAGGGAGCCGCCATGGTAAACCCAAAGATGGTTTTTAAAACGGCTGACATTCCAGCCCAACCCGTAATCTATACCGGTTCCGTCGGTTTGTTTATTCCCGGTAGGCGTGCCTGGCCGCCACAACATCGACCATGCCTCCTTTGAAAGAAATTGATTTTGTTGAATGGCCAGTTCCCATTTAAGAAGATCAGGGATCGTTGATAAAAAAGCGCCGCTTGGACGGAGGGCGATATAATTTGGCGAGTTCAGCCATTGTTTCGTGACGCCGAGCCAGTATCCGTCTGCACGTGCCGGAACAAGTTCTGAAACGGTAGTGGTCCTCGTCTTCAGCAATCCCGCACTTTGGAATATTTGTTGCTCCATATAGGTGGAAAAAGCCTGGCCGGATACCTGACGGACGATCTCCGCAAGCATAAAATATCCGAGATTGCAATATTGCCAGCGGGTCCCGGTTTCAAATACCAGGGTATCCCCATACGAGGCGCGAATCAGGTCAAGGTCCGCTTTGTTTTCCATGGCGTCGAAGGCCGGGGATTCCCTTCGCAAGCCGGAAGTATGATTGAGCAAATGGGTGACCGTAATGGCTTTCCAGTGCCCGGGGGCATCCGGGAAAAATTTATTTACCGGATCGGTAAGAGACAATTTCCCTTCCCAAGCCAATTTGACCACAGCTGCGGCGATAAACTGTTTGCTGAGCGAGCCGATCTTATAGACGGTCGTGTCTGTGGCAGGACTCAGGGTTTCCAGGTTGGCCATACCCAGACTTTTGGTATAACTGATCTTACCATTCTCAATGAGGCCCACACTGAGACTGGCCAGGTTTTGTTCCTTAAAATGCCGGAGAATAATCGTGTCGTAAGCCGCCGGCTGTGCAAACAGAAAACCCAGATGAATGAAAAAAAGCAGGAAAAACACGGAGCGCATGGAAAATGAATTAAAGAAATTAAGAATTAAGGGAAAACTTCCAGGCGGCTTATCATTTATTCAAAGACCAGGATGCCAAAGCGTTCGTAATCATGAAAATTGGTACGCACCTGCGCCCAGGACCAGGTCGTGCTTCCCTGGTCATAGTCCACCCGGTAAAAATTGGCCCGCCAACGGCTACCCTTTTGAGGAATGCTGTTGGGAAGCGGCTTTAATAAAACAAAGGGGATAAAGAATTCAGCGGTCCAGGATTGGATATCCCCGCCGTTCTTATGAACATGGGTGGCATGCCGGGTTTTCCGGTCACCCTCGTAATGCCAGGGCCTCCAGCCTAAAAAATTGCCTTTATGGTTGGGTACAAGAATGGGCAGTTCATAATTCAGGGGCGACAACTCATATTCGAAATAGACCGGAAATGAGCGGTCTGGCCAGAAAAAGGCTTCCACCACGTCTTCATTCCAAAGGTCCAGGAAATCTTCCTTCATGGTGGCGGTAATGGTTTGGTCTTCGCACCGGAACAGGCAATACATACCGGTTTCGGAATACAGCAGTTTTACCGCGGTCTGGTAGGCTACCTGGTCGTTTTTCCGACGGCTTAATTCGAGCCAATCCGTCTTGGTCCATTCGGGTGAGGCCCCGTTGCCTGAAAAAGTAAAATCCGGGGTTTTTTTCACCATCCAGACCGGGATTTCAGACGCTTGTCCGCTTACCCCAAGCGCATACAAAGAAAGAATAACCGGTATAAAAAACCTGACCTTCATGCAAAAAGGTTTATTTGCCAAGCATGGGAAACAGCCGTTTAATCTCTTCAGCATTGGGCTGGCTCCCGTATTCGCAGATTTCAAAGGATTCGGCGTGCCTGACCTGGCCCGCCCTCGATGAACCATACCATTTGACCAGAGTGGCCTTGATTTTTGCGTCGATCGGCCGGCTCAACCTTTTGGTCAGCCATTTGACGCGATCCGCCTTATCTGCAGGCACCTGGTCGGCGTAATGGCCAATCCAGGGCAGCCATTCATACATCTGGGATTCATGGGCATCGATGCATTGTATCTTCTGATCAAAGACCGAAGTGATATCGACTGAAATATCAGGCCGGAATGGATTGGGTCTTTGAAAATGGTCCTGGAAATAAAGAAAAACCGGATTCTTTTTAAGGGCGGGAGCTTCTGGCATGATCAGGGGTACGGCCACCATATAAGCGGCATCTTGCACAAGCACCCCGGTATAACGGTGGTCCGGGTGATAATCGTTTGGGCGGGGGGCAAGCACAACATCGGCATTCCACTCGCGTATTTTTTTTATGATCTGAAGTCTTACGTCCAGGCTGGGCACCAATAAACCATCGTGGTTGTCCAGCACATCATAACTCACACCCAGCCGACGGGCGCATTCCTGGGTTTCTTCATACCGCCGTTTAGCCAGTTCAGGGGCCTTCATATTCTGATGGCCGGCATCCCCGTTGGTGACGGAAACAAATTTTACGGCATGGCCCATTTTGGCCCAAAGGGCAGCAGTACCCCCCCCTTTCTGGTCGCAATCATCCGGATGGCCGCCGAACATGATGATCCGGAGTTTGCCGTCCGCGGCCTGTGCATGGAGGCCGGAGGGGCGTGGCATTAAAATAAGAATACAAAACAGGAGGAAATAAATCGACTTCATAGGAAAGGATTAATTCCTGTGAAGATAAACAGGGAATAGGAAAATCGCGCTATGAATCGGAGGATCAACATGAGCTGGTCCCTGGAGCTCCTTTCCAGGGAGGGTCCGCTCCGCTTACCTTTTTACCAGTTTAAATGCTATATTCCTTCCAAGTCCCTGCATCAGGGCCAAATTGATCCAGCTCAGGGCCAATTTTTCCAGCAATTCAACCTTATCGTCGCCCCCAAAATCATAACAGGTTTCAAAACCCAGGTCTCGCGCAAGCTTACTGGCGGCTTGTTTGGCCACGAGGCTGTTTCCGGCAGCAAACATATCGATTCCGGTCCCTTGATAGACCGGATCTGCCAGGTTTTCAAATCCGGTCGTATTAAAACACTTGACCACTTCGGCGGAAGGAGCCAGGGCTTTGATTGCATGAAAAGCAGTGGGATAAGGCCCGGGCCTGGTCCTCACCGAATTGGTGGCATCGATAATAATTTTTCCGGAAAGGTCTCCGAGAGAGGGAATAAGGTCAAGCACGACTTCAGGCGGGGTAGTGATCACGAGCACCTCTGCACCTTTTACCGCATCTTCTACGGATTGGATCCGGACATCTGGAAGTAAGTCCTGGATTTTTTGAGCTTTAGGAGAAGCGGAGTTTCTTGCTCCAAACAGAACGGAATGACCGGCAACAATCCACCCTTTTCCAAGGGCGGAGCCGACGTTTCCCGTTCCGAGAATGGTGATTTTCATGGCAATTAGGAATTTAAATCAGAAGTTTAAAAAGGTGCCAGACTAAACCAGGATATTATTCTGAATTGGAATAGGTTTGAGTTGATGGGTTTCCCCTAAAAATTTCTCTCATATCAATTTCAATATTCCTGCTCATGGCTGTTATCGGCACGTCGTTGGCACTTCCTTCAAACGGGCTTTCAGAAGATTCGCCTATTTTTTCCATAGTAGTGAATATCCAACCCGATAGGGCGCTGAAGGGAACACTGAGCCAAACCAGGTGGTCTCCCAGTTTTTCAAATTCCTGGAACATGCCAAAGGGAATCAGGAAAATAAAAAGGCGGATAAACCAAAGGTTTAAAGTGGCATACTGGCGGGGATAGGGAAAGTTTTTAAGTCGTTCGGAGGCTCCTTGGTGTGCATACAGTTCAACGAGTATTTTTTCAAGCTCCATGTGACGGAAATCTTCAATAAGCCCTTGTTCCAGCAATTCTTTCAAATGAGAAGACTGGAGGGCAATGATCTGGACCGCTTTATTGGTTTTTGACATCACGACCTCATATTCCTCAGGGGAGAGATAGGGCCGAAGGGCATCGGCAAGCCGGGTTTCGTGTTCTTCAACCCGGAACCATTTGTTTTTATATTCCAGGTTATGGATTTTATAAATGGATTCCCAGGGCCTTCGCTCACGGAGTTGAAATCGCAATGCGGTAAGCCAGGCAAAATGTCGTTCATAAAGCGTTTTGTGGACAGCGGACAGACCCCCGACGGTAAGTTTATTGAGGACGTGCCGGTTGGTCACATAATCTTTAACAAGGATAGCCCAGCTCCTGCTTGAATTGACAATGGATCCCCATATCCTACGGCCTTCCCATAGCCGGTCATAAGATGCATTGTTTTTAAAACCCACCACAAAAGCGACCGCGGTTCCAAGCAATGCAATGGGAAGCCAGGGCAGGGCCAGCCATTTCCAATCAAAAAGAACATAGAGCACAGTGGGGAAAAGAGCAATGACGAGATGGAGATAAATATCCCGCCGGGTCCACAGTAAAACTTCCTTAAACGAGTAATGACTTCCGGAATGCATACGTGGAAAGTTAACAAATGTTTAATCCGATGGTTCAGTCCATTGAATGAAAAAACACTGTTCTAATTGGTTCAGGGTCCCTTAAATTTAGTTTTTGATGAATCCCCTTATCCACGGGTGAAAATATTACCTTGGGAACCAATACGTTGGAGATTCATGGATTAAAAGTATACTGATTATACACAGTTTCATTTAGGGGCATCACTTACGCCATCCGCTTTTCACGATCCTCCTTTCTCCATAATTTTCTTTGCTTCTTTTTTTATCCGGCCATAGGTAAAGGGAGCCAGCATGAGGCCAATAAACGTTTTCGGATAATTGGGCATTTGATCGATCCCGATATCATCCCCAGGTTGTTGCCCCCTGGGCATATGAAAGGTGCCAAAAAGCAGGTCCCAGAAGATCACGTCTCCGCCATAATTGGAATTTCCCTCTTCGATCTTTTTGGAATGATGGTAACGATGATTTTTGGGTGAAGAAAAGATGTAATCAAAAGGGCCCAGGATCACATCCATATTGGTATGCTGGAAACGGCCAATGGTGCGACCCAGCAGGCCGGTGACAAAAACGATCTCCACGGGAGCTTTTACAAAAGCCAGCGGGATCGCCCATAGAAAATTGGAAACCAGGCCTTCCAGCGGGTGCGAACGGGTGCCGTTGAACCAATACAGTCTTTCGGAAGAATGGTGTACGGCATGCCACCGCCACATAAATTCATTTTCATGCATCCAGCGGTGGTACCAGTACCGGAAAAAATCATTGACCGATAATAAAACAAATACCTGCAAGGCTGGATGGAGAAATCCCGGCCAAAGGTCACGACCGATTTCCGGGGATATTTTCTGGACCACCAGGGAAATCGTCGCCAGTTGAAGCGGTTTATTGATATAATCTCCCCATACCTTATTCCCAAAAAACAGTAAGACATCTACCGGCATATCCTCATCGTTTTGCCATTTTTTACTAAAGGGCAATAGCCGTTCCAGGGGGGCAAAAATGAAACCCATAATCAGGAACATGACGATGGTGCCCCCGAAAGTCCTTATGGTATAACCGCCTTCTACCAATTTGAACCCCACCCAAACCGTAAGGATCATAAAGAGCGGGAAAATAGTGACCTGGAGGGATTTTTTAAGCCAGGTGCCTTCAATCGCCTCGGCCAGGGGATCAATTTTTTTCAGTAAGGCCCGGAAAGGAGCCAGGATAAAGCGATGGCCGATGAATTCCAGGGGCCTGAACAGGTTATCCAGCATGGATTCGATCCGCTTCATGGTTTTTGAAATAAATATATCAAATACATCAGATAAACCACTCCGCCGCCTGGCAGAAACCGGATTTAAGGGACCGCCATTTCAGGGTCCTTTGTTTTTTTCTTCAGGATCAAAGCGCTGAGGAGGGCCACAATCAGCCCCACCGGGAGCACTTCGGCATAGGTGACCAATATGACAAACAGGGGATTTTTATACATTTCCTTAAACTTATCCATGTCCGCGGTCTGTTTTGCCACTTCGGACGCACTCGCCCCCTTTTCCGCGGCGTTTTGCAGGACATAGGGGATGTATTTGTCCAGAAAATCGGGAACAAAAAGATAATAATAAAACAACCAGGTCAGCACATAACAGGTGGCTGCAATAAAAGCGATGAGCGCTCCCATTTTAAAAGCGGAACCGAAACCGATCAGGCCTCCGTTGAATTTGTTGCGGTAATTGCGCACGGCAATGAAAATGAACGAAAAGATCACGATCATGGCCGCATAGCCAAGGATGTCGTTGCCCTTAAAATCACCGCTGTGGTAGCACAGGTTTACCGTATAGACCATGTTGGCGGAAAGTACCGCGCCCATGATCAATCCGAAAATCAGAATGTTTTTTTTCATAGAAAAAATTTATTGAAGGCCTAAAAATAGGCCCCTGGGTCGCCCTCCCATTCATACTTAAGTCTGATTTTTGGCTCTTTCGCCCATATTCATACCAAAGGAGGATAAGATCAGGGTATGATTTGCAGCCTTTTGGCCTTTTCAACAGCCTGGGTCCGGCGCCGGACCTCCATTTTCTCGAAAAGCCTCGAACCGTGTGTTTTGACCGTGCTCAGGGAGACAAATAAGCGGGAGGCAATTTCTTCGTTGCTCAGGCCCTGGGCCATCAGTTGGAGCACCTCCAGTTCCCTCTTGCTCAGATTCAACCTGGATAATTCGTTTTCATTGAGTTTAAATCCGGGATCTGCGGGAATAAGTACCGTTTTTTCAACCATGACGGTTTTCAACCGGGGTTTGGTCAGCTTGCGGGCGATCCAGATGCCGAGGAGGGTAAAGAGAAAGGCAATGAGGCCAATATAAATTTCAATAGAGTGATCCACGATCAAAAATCTCCATTGCAGCCACTTGAGCAAAAACAAAAGGAAGGCCAGGGCCATCCCATAAAGAAGGGCCATCCGGTGTTTGGATAAATAACCGAATTTTGAAAGCTTCATGGAAAAAGAAAATAAAATAAGGACAATCCTCTATTGGGGACAAAATTAATAATGGATTTAAGCAGGAGCAGGGCTTTTTAAAAATTAACAAAACAGGCCTTCGATTCAACCGGGATCGGCCGGATTCAGGTCTCTATTTAAGTAGTATCTTCGGCTTGAAAGCGCCTTGAGTTAAACGAAGCAGCAGCAAAGCTTTAACATTATGCCCCATCTGGTTAAATTCCTAGGTCCATACCTTATGGCAGCTTCGATCCTGGCTGGAATCAACCTGGTCTTTTTTTCCCCTGAGCTAAGTGGCAAAGTATTGTTCCAAAGCGATATGATCAATAATAGGGGCATGGCCCGCGAAGCGATGGCGCATTTTGAAAAGACCGGTCGTCCAACGTATTGGACCAATGCAATGTTTGGAGGCATGCCCACCTATCAAATTTATGTTCCCCAGACCAAAAGCAACCTCTTTGAGTTTCTGATCAAAGGCCTGAGCCTTTCTTTTTCCGGGTCATTAAAATATTATCTGATTTTGTCATTGGGCGCCTTTTTAGGATTGTGCTGCCTGGGAATGGGGCCCTGGCTTTCATTGATCGGGGCTTATTCCATTGCCTTTGCAACGAACCATGTTGTCCTGGTAAGCTCCGGTCATTTGACCAAAATTGGCGCGCTGGGATTTGTGCCCATGATTCTGGCAGGAGCCTATTTATTGTTCAATAAAAACTGGAAATGGGGATCTGTGGTTTTTGCATTTGGACTGGCGGGGAGTCTCAGGATGAATCATATCCAAATGACCTACCAGGCCGGTATATTGCTTGCCATATATGTGCTGGCAGAAACCATTCTGAGGGTAAAGAAAAAAAGAGTAAACACATTGATACGCCCCGCCCTGGGTCTCTTGTTCGGGGTGATCGCTTCCTTTCTGGTCAATTATTCGCTGCTCATGGGTATGCGGTCTTATGCCGGCGAAACGTCCAGGGGAGGATCGGTCCTGAGTGGCCATACGGCCAAGGAAAGCGACGGTTCAGCAGGAGGCAAAAACGGGCTGGATTGGGAGTATGCCATGCAGTGGAGTGAGGGATATAAAGACTTGATGTCCTTATTGGTACCGGGCGCGGTAGGCGGATCAACCAATGAAGTTTGGTCAAAAAAGTCAAAAATGGCTGCTGCATTAGAAAAAAACGGAATAGCCGTTCCTGATCGTTTTACGCTGCCGATGTATTGGGGGGAATTACCCAATACCAAAGGGCCGGATTATCTGGGTATTTTATTGGTGTTGGCTTTTATTATGGGGCTCATCCTGGTAAAAGGTCCGTTAAAATGGATGGTCTTGACCGCTGCGGCTTTTCTGGTCCTGCAATCGCTGGGTCATCATTTTTCGATATTGAATAAACCATTGTTTGAATTCGTGCCGTATTATAATAAATTCAGGGCGCCGAATTCCATATTGAACGTTTTATCCACCCTAGTGCCCTTGTTTTCCATTTATGGGTTGTACCTGTTTATGCAGCATGCCTGGACAAAAAAAAGCATTCTGAGCCTATTTAAAAAGACTGTTTTGCCTTTGGCGGGAGCCTTGATTTTGATCTTGGTTTTAGGGCCCCAAATCTTTGAAATGAAATCCGATTTGGGCGATCCGGATTGGAAAACCAATCGAGAACTTTATGAGGCCTTGCTGCAGGAACGCAGGAGTTATTTAAATTCAGATACGGTACGGGCGCTGGTTATTTTATTTATTGGTGCGGGCCTTTTATACTTATATGCCTTGAAAAAACTGAAGCCACAGGACTTTATATTGGCCTTTGGCCTGCTCGTCGGCTTTGATCTTTGGATGGTCGCCAAAAGGTACGTCAATGCCGGTAATTTTGTAACCGAACCGTCAATCCATTCAATATTCAAGCCCAGAGCGGTGGATCAGGAAATACTCAGGGACTCTTCCCTCTCCTACCGTGTTTTGGATCTCAGCGTAAATACTTTCAACACGGCTATCCCTTCGTATTTTCATAAAACCATTGGCGGATACAGTGCGACTAAATTGAGCCGGTACCAGGATATGGTCGAACGGCACTTCAGTCAAAACAACAGGAATGCGCTGAACATGATGAACACCAAATACATCATTGATAAAAAAGGGGTTTTGGAGCAAAACCCGGATGCCCTGGGCAATGCCTGGTTTGTATCCAGGGTAAATACAGTGAATACGCCCCGCGAAGAGATTGAAGCTATAAATAGTATGGATCCAGCAGAAGAGGCGGTCCTGCTGCAAAAGGAATTTAAAAATTTAGAGGTCCTGCCGTCCTATCAGAAAAACGGGATCATCCGGCTTGTGCAATACTCCCCGGACCATCTTATCTATGAAACTGAAACCTCCAGTGAACAATTTGCTGTTTTTTCGGAAGTCTGGTATGGCCCGGACAAGGGGTGGCATGCCAGGATTGATGGCCGGCCAGCAAACCATGTGAGGGTCAATTTCTTGTTGAGAGCGATGCCGGTCCCGGCCGGAAAGCATCAAATTGAATTTAAATTCGCCCCCCCAGAGATGGCCGCCAACAACATTTCTTTTTATGCCGGCACTTTTTTAGGGTTATGGGTCTTGACATCCATAGGAACTGCCCTTAAAAAGCAATGGACCCCTATACCCGACCTGGACGGGCCGCAAAAGAATACGGACCGGCATCCTTCCGGGTCAGGAAAGACAGGATAACCACAGAAAGGCATGAACGACAGCAACAAGCCATGGTTAAGCATCATAACGGTGTGCTACAACGACGCCAAAAACCTGAAACGGACCCTGCAGAATATCCGTGAGCAAAAAATTAAAAGAGTACAGTTAATCGTTGTCGATGGGGATTCAAGCGACCATACGGCATCGGTAATCCAGGACTTTCAGGATGTGATTACAGATTGGATAAGCGAAAAAGATGAGGGGTTATATTTTGCCATGAATAAAGGAATCCGATTGGCAAAAGGGGACTATGTTGTTTTTCTGAACGCGGGGGATGTATTTCATGACCCACAAGTAATCTCTTATATTTATAACCATCATGAAAATAAAGATATATTATATGGGGATGCTGTTTTTGTGGATCAGGAAGGAAGATTTAAAAGCCGCAGGCATAAAAAAATCCCCAAAGAACTAAACTGGCTCAGTTTCAGGAACGGCATGGTGATTTGTCACCAGGCATTGATCGTAAAGAAGACCAAAACCCTTTTTTACGATACGCAATACCAGGTTTGCGCGGACCTGGACTGGGCAATACGGATTACCCAGGGGGCTGAAAGCACCCGAAATTTGGGTATAACGGTTTGTGATTTCCAGCGTGGCGGGATATCTGACCAAAGGAGAAACACGGCTTTACTGGAAAGATGGCGGATACAGCAAAAACATTTTGGCTTGAAGGCAACCTTATGGAGCCACCTGAAAATCCCCATGGCATTTTTATTGTGGAAATGGGAAGGCCTTAAATGGAAGGTTCCTGCAGTTGCTTTTCAGATAAAGATAGAAAAAGCGAGCCTTAACAAAAACGGAACATGAAGAAAGGGAAACCCATTATCGTATTCCTGTTAAAAGGAGAACGCGCGCAAAAAGATAGTCCGGATAAGGGGATGGATAATGCTTGATAAATTTGAACCCGGATTCATTTTTTACAGATGACCGATACTCCCGTGCTTTTTTTGGTGTTTAACAGGCCATCTACCACAAGATTGGTATTTGGCCAATTGCAAAAAGTGAAACCCTCGAGACTGTTTATTGCGGCCGATGCGGCCAGGACGGAAATTCCGGGTGAAAAGGAATTATGTGAAGAAGTGAAACACATAGTATCCGGGATAGACTGGCCTTGTGAGGTTCATAAGCTGTACCGGAACCAACACCTGGGTTGCAAAAACGCCGTAAGCGGCGCGATCACCTGGTTTTTTGATCAGGTGGATGAAGGGATCATTTTGGAAGACGATTGTCTGCCTTCAGTAAGTTTTTTCTCATTCTGTACCCAAATGTTGGGGCAATACAAAAATGAAAACACCATTTTTCATATAAACGGAAATAATTTTCAGCGGGCAATACTTCGGGGCGATGGGTCTTATTATTATTCCAAATACGCCCACGTTTGGGGATGGGCAACCTGGAAGCGAGCCTGGTCACATTATAGTTTGGAGCTTAAAAACTGGGAAACATTTAAACAATCGGAGGACTACATAAAACAATTTACTTCCCCGGAGGAAAAAAGATATTGGAGTGGTAAATTTGAAAAATATCAGCGTAAACCCGCGGTAAATAATTACTGGTCTTACCAATGGTTATATGCCTGCTGGTATTACGGCGGAATATCGATTACTCCCCAAAAGAACCTGGTAACAAACATAGGCTTTGGCATGGGCACCAATACCATAATTGCACTTCACCACCTGATCATAAAAGCGGAAGAATGGCCCCCGCCCTATATAAAACCCAAAGACCGGTCAGTGGATAAGGAGGCGGACGACTATACCTTTAAGAACATCTATAAATACAAAGGCCCGATTTCGAGCCGTATCAAATATCACCTGCATCGAATATTCGGTAAAAGAATGCCATGAAGTTAAAGTCTTTTATACCGGAACGATGGTATCTGAGGTACCTCAAACCTCTGGAAATGCATATTGTACAAAGCAGGGGCAAACGGATATATTCCCAGGAAGGAGAGGATATATTAACAGACCGTCTTTTAGGGGGAAAGGAAATCGGGTTTTATATTGATGTCGGCGCGCATCATCCGCGGAGGTTTTCAAACACCTATTATTTTTACCGAAAGGGGTGGTCGGGAATAAATTTTGAACCCAATCCTGAACTCTTTAAATTTTTTTTAAAAGAGAGGCCCCGGGATCTGAATTTCAACACCGGTTTATACCGCAAGCCGGCGCAATTAAAGTATCATTATTTCGAGGAACCGGCATTGAATACGTTTTCAGTCGATGCCGCGGCCCAATACCAGGCAGGCAATCACAAACTTATAAAAACAGAAACCATTGCAGTGACTACTTTATCAAAAGCCTTAGAAGGCGTCCAGGTGCCGGAAGTCATTGATTTTATGAGCATCGATACCGAAGGTCTGGAAGGAGATATCCTCCGGGCCATTGACTGGAACGAAATCAAGCCGGAGGTATTGCTCATCGAATTAAAATACGAAACGGTAGAACAACTGTTGGATTCCGAGAGGGTAAAGTATTTAAAAGGCTTCCAATACAGACCCGTATCAAAACTTATGAATACCGTAATTTTTAAAAAGGAATAAAACCGGCTTCAGCTTAGTAAAAATAGTTGAATGAATACGGCCATAGTATATGGATCATAAATAACGAAAGGGTCCAGAAAAGAAATCAGCCGGCGACTTATTTAAAAACAACCTACTCTATTAAAACCATCTTCCTGCTGTCCGTGAAGAATCCCGATTCAAACCGGTAATACAAGACTCCCGTCGCCCCGATCTCCCTCCGGTCAGGCCAAACCTCGTGATAGCCCTTTGTCCAGTCACTTTCTATGGAGCGGATCGTTTTGCTGGTCACGTCGTGTATGCTCAGCGTCCCCCAGCCCTCCTGTGCCAGCCGCAGGCCGATCACCGTACCCTGGTCAAAGGGATTGGGATAATTCTGATACAATTCGCTCTTTGAGTTTACCTTATTTCCTTCAGGAGTTACACATCGGGTATCGAGGTTACCTGCTTCGCCCTTTGTCCCGATGCTTCGATCTGGATCTCGGCCCACGGAGCCTCCACCTTCGTAAGACTCATCGACAGTCAGCTGCGAACCGATACGAAGCATTCACTCAGTCTGCCATTTTCCTAATGCAGATAATTAATTGAACGTTTAAACTTCAATGAAATGGATCGAATAAAAAGTAAAAAATCAGACGTAAGGTCGATTCAAACCAGGTCTTTGCCTAAATTTGTATATCTGCGACAGAGGTCTGAATATGTTTGAAATTACCCTCCCCGTCCTGAATGAAGAAAAGAACCTAAAAACCCAGGTGCTCATTCTGCATCATTTTTTATTAACAGAATATTCCCTGTACCCGGATTGGAAAATCGTGATTGCGGACAACGGATCGACGGATAATACCCAAGGCGTTGGAGAAAAGCTGGCAGAAGAATTTGCGCGCATAAAATATATCCGCGTGGGAGAAAGAGGTGTTGGCCTGGCCTTGCAATCATCCTGGAGTCAATCGAAGGCCCCTATCATTGGGTATATGGACCTCGACCTGGCTACGAACCTGAAACATTTGCCGGAAGCAATAAGCGCTTTGACATCCGGCTTTGACCTGGTATACGCCTCCAGGCTGGCTAAAGGGTCCGTAATAAAAGGCAGGAAATTTATCCGGGAATTCAGTTCACGGGCATTTAATATGATTGCCAGGAGCTATCTAGGCGTTCACTTTTCAGACGGCATGTGCGGTTTTAAGTTTATGAAAAGAGAGGTTTATGAAAAATTGGTTGCGGGCGGAGCCAGGAGCAAAACCTGGTTTTTTTCTACCGAATTATTGTCCGTGGCCGAATGGCAGGGCTTCAGGATATGTGAACTTCCGGTCGAGTGGACGGATTCTCCGGAGAGCCATGTAAGGATCCTGCCCCTGGCGGTGCAATATCTGAAAGCCATGAAAAAATTAAAAAGATATAAGCCGCGTAATTAACCGGGTTTACCATTCAGGTAATTATTTTTTCAACCGGTAGTGTATATATTTTACCTTACGGACCCCGGCCCTGGACCAGGCTTTATCCATTTTTTGCCACTTCGATTTATTAAGCAGGGCATCATATTGTGCTTCTGTTCTTACGTATTCGCCTCGGTCTAAGGAAGCGTAAAAATTATTGATTGGATTCCGGGCCAGGAACAGGACGTCCTGGGTGTTCAATGAACGGACGGAAGCGGAATCAAACACGGCGTTGAGGGTAGTGACGACGGCCAGATCATTCAAATGATGCAATACCCCGAACAGATTGACGGTGGTAATTTGATACTCGTCCAGGGAGCGGATCAACTGGGTTTTTATCCCTTCGTTTGAAGGGAGCAGGTCAAGATTTAAATTTATAAAAGCCGAGGAAATATTCTTTTGGGCGGCTCGCGAAGCGGCCCGTTTTAAATACCGGCCGGATTGGTCGATTCCCAGATAAAAGGCGGGTTTATTCGGCGGATCGGTATATCTCAGGATATCCGCAGGTCCGCAGCCCAGGTCCGCAATCCGCTCATTTTTATTGTAGTAATTGCCATAAGCGGCCCAGGTTTTCAGGGGCATACCCAATAAAAGGACCTGCCTGGAATAGTGGTAAAAGAAGGGATTGGAAAGAAGCTTTTTTAACCGGGCGATCATTTTGGGACCTCCCCCGGAAGAATCGGGAGGAAGCGGGCTGGAAATATAGGGAAAGAATTCTATCCGGCCGTTACGTACTGGCGGATCCCATTTAGTCAATTTTAAATAATACATTTGGCACCTAATGCAGCAAGCCCCATGCCTGTGAAAAAGGAAGCGCCAAAACAGGGATCCCCTGCGGCGCCAGATCCGGGTAACCATAAAAAACAAAGGCCGGAACAATCAGGCGTATCCTTCGAAAATCAACATTTATACAACCCGAAAGTTTTCACCATTTTATCGTTGGCAGTATGCCTGTTCATGTGCCTGATGAGCTTCGATTATGGCGTAAACGGAGATGAAAAATTCCAGGTCAGCTATTCAAAAAAGCTATGGAGCTATTATTCCACTTTCGGGGAGGACACTTCTGCTTTATACGTCCCGGAGGGGAATATGCATCTGTATGGAGGATTGTTTGATCTGACCGCGATCAGCCTGAATAAGCTTTTGGGCCTGGACAATGAATATACTCCGGAATTTCACTATACCCGGCGGGTATTATGCGCGCTCTTCGGTTTTATCACCATTCTGTTTTCGGCCTTATTCGCAAGGCAGGTCGCGGGATGGCCCCTGGCGTTCATGACCCTGGTCTTTATGCTGTTTTCTACCCGGTTTTTCGGAGACTGCATGGTCAATCCAAAGGATGTCCCTTTTGCAGCGGGATATATCATGGCTTTATATTTTATAGTACGGTTTATCCGGGAATTGCCCAGGCCAGGCATAAGCTCCATGTCGGGCATTGTGTTCGGGGTCATGATTGCGCTGAATACCAGGGCGGGAGGATTGTTGTTGATCGTGTATTTATTCTTCTTCACAGCCTTGTTGTTGACGAGAAAAGCAATCAAAAAAGAATCTTTTTCAAACAAAGAGCTTGTAATAAGCATTGGGTATACCCTGGTCGTGGGTTTTTTGGCCTACCTGGCCGGAATCCTTTTTTGGCCTTATGCGCTCCAACACCCCTTCACCCATCCTTTAAAGGCACTGTATGAATTTACCAGGCAGCCCATCACCATGAACGTATTATTTAACGGGGAACATATAAACTCCGCCAGGCTGCCCTGGAACTATCTTCCGGAATGGATCCTCCGGACCATTCCATTGTTTTCCATTTTCGGTTTATTTTTTTTCATCCGTTTGCTCAAACAAAGATTACAGGATATTCCCTTCTTTGAAGGGTCTGTCCTGGCCTTCGCCGCCTTTTTTCCGGTGTTCTATGCCATATTCAAGGACTCTACCCTGCACGATGGTTGGAGGCATTTTATATTCATTTATCCGCCCCTGGTGCTGATCGCAACCTTTGGATGGTATTTATGGTTTACTTCATTTCGATCTAAAATTTTCAGGATCGTGTCCTTTTTGCTGTTGGCGGGCTTGCTTTCGGAAAACCTTTATGCTTTAGTTTCACTGCATCCATATCAATACGCTTATTTTAATCCTTTGTTTGGAGGAATAAAAAAGGCCTATGGCCATTTTGAAACGGATTATTGGATGCTTTCCATAAAAGAAGCTTCCAGCTGGCTAAAGAAACAGGAAAGGGTGGAGTTGAACAAGAAACGCCATACGGTGATCACCAACGGCATGTACCCGGCCCAGGTTTATTTGGGGGATTCCTCCAATAATATGGATCTTAAGTACACCGCCTATTATTACCGCAGCGAAAAATACTGGGATTACGCCTTGTTCTATTCAAGATTTATAAACAGAAACCAGCTGCTGAATAGGAGCTGGCCCCCGAAAGGAACCATCCATATCGTCAAAGCCGGGGGCGTACCCTTGTGCGCCGTGGTGAAACGGGAAAATCAGGAGGATTACCTGGGATTTGAAGCCATGAAACGAAATGATTATAAGGCCGCAATCCATCACCTGGTCGAAGCCCTGGAATACACGCCTTATAATGAAACGGTATCTTATGCCCTGGCGGTAATTTATAAAAACATTTGTGAATATGATAAAGCCGAGCGCGCCATTGAAATGAGCCTCAATGCCTATCCGAACAATCCGGCGGGCATACAGTTATTGAATGACATAAAATTGGAAAAGGAGAATTATCTGTTTAAACGCTAAAGTCCGGGTGTTTTACACAAAACCTTATAAGGATTCTTGCTAATGAACCAGAGCCGTTGAGTGCAGCGGATTCACCAAAGCCCAGCCCATTCCTTCCCATTGGATGCTCATCAGGTCGCCATGCTCCAGTTCGATCCCGGCTCCATAACTAAAGGCATCCGCACCGAAAAAATGAATATGAACGTCCCAGGGAAGCCGGTGGTTGTCGTATTTAAAATGATGGTATTCCAGATTTTCCAGGCTATGGGTGATATGGTCTTCGCCGGTATGGATGGTTTTTTCCCATAGGGTTTTTCCTTTCCGGGCAATGGAAACCTTCCCGCTGAGTGATTTAAAATGTTGGGAAAGGGAAAGCTCGGGGCCCAGGCTGCAATTCCGGATTTTGGACGGGGCCAGCCACAGGTAATTTTTCTTTTCCATGGCATGGTCGGAAAACTCATTGGCCGTGGCAAATCCGATACGGTGGGGATTGCCGTATTCATCATTGACATAGATTCCCGCGATTTCGGGTTCTTCTCCCCCGTCCAGGCCGTATGAGGGGATGACCAGGGGATCGAGATGCCCTCTTAACTGAGAACCATTTCCTTTATAAAACCATTCGGGCTGGACCCCAGACCGTCCATTCGCGGGCTTGCCCCCCTCCAGGCCCCATTGATACATGATCATGCTGTCGGTCAGGGAACCTTTTTCCTGCAATTCATGCATTTTCTGACGGTTTTCCGCACTGGCTTTGTGGGTCAGGCCTGTTCCGGACAACATACAATACCGGGGATTGATCGGATGATCAAAGGCAGGAAGTATTTTCCACTCGCTTCGTCCATCGTAAATACCTTCATAAGGCAGTTTTTCATCCGAAAGGTTTTGTCCAACACAGTCCATCGGATTTTTTTGCTGATCTATAGCCGCACAGGCGAGATCGTAAGCGGTGGTATAATTCAGGATAAGGACCAGATCATCTCCCTGAACCAGGGCAAGCCTCCGTTGTCCCTGTTTGTGAAATAATTGAATGAGCCGCATGGGACAAAAAAATTTGGACTGAATAGTTAAAGATCCGGATTCGTTCAATAAAACCGGAAATTTTTGTTTAGCGGTTTTCGTATTTTTAACAATATTAGGCCGGTGGTAGTATAAAGGAATCAGATTTAACGGAAAGGTTTTTGAAAGGAAAACCATTAAACTAAACGCGATAACCCCAAAAATTTATATCCATGCAAGCGGAAAGGCCAGAAGGCCATGCTGCCCGGATCAGGTCCATCGATGTGATTCGCGGCCTGGTGATGGTGCTGATGGCCATCGATCATGTCCGGGTGTACTCCGGGATTCCGGCAGGAGGTCCGGATCCGGGTGTATTTTTTACAAGATGGATCACCCATTTTTGTGCGCCCGGTTTTGCATTTTTTGCAGGCACGAGCGCTTTTTTATATGGTTTAAAAAAGGGAAATGCCGGGAGCCTGAGCCGCTTTCTCCTTTCAAGGGGCCTGATCCTGGTCGTGCTGGAACTTACCCTACTTCGTTTTTTCTGGGCTTTTCATATTAACTATCAGGAATTTATACTTGCCGGCGTGATCTGGATGCTGGGATGGTGTATGGTATTGCTGGCCACCCTGGTATGGCTCCCCCCCCGGGTTGTGGGTTTAATCGGAACGGCTGTAATCGTCTTTCAATCCTGGTTTAGCCGGGTACCGCAAGTTTTGCCCGAATCCATCAGGGCGTCTTTTGGAAAAGGATGGGAATTTATTTATCCCTCAGGATTTGAAACGTTCAGCGGGGTTTCCGTCCTCTATTCGCTGGTGCCCTGGATCGGAGTGATGGCTGCCGGTTATGGATTTGGGTATATTCTTTCCCTTGGAGAGATCCAAAGGCGTAAAGCGGCGCTTCGAACCGGGCTTCTGTTTATCCTGCTTTTTATTATCCTGGGCAGTATCCAGATTATAAGGAGCCCGGAGGATACGGACGCTGCTCCCTTTCTGTTCCGGTTGCTGAATCAGCAAAAATACCCGGCTTCGCCCTTATTCCTTTTAATGACGCTTGGCCCTTTGCTGGCCCTTCTTCCTGTGGCTGAAAAATTGAAAGGCGGAATTTCAAAAGTTCTTGAAGTCTTTGGAAGGGTGCCTTTTTATTATTATTTATTGCACATTCCCCTGATCCACCTCAGCGCCCTGTTTATATATAAAATTAAAACAGGAAGCATGCATCAGGAATTTTTCACCTATGCCCCCTATGCGCAGGTCCCTCAGGAATATCGCTGGAGCCTTCCGTTATTATTCCTGGTTTTTGCGGTCAATGTGGGGATTTTGTATTTCCTGTGTAAAAGGTATGCCGGATATAAAGCCAGAAATCCCGGGAAAAAATGGCTAACCTATATCTGACCAACGAATGACCATTTGAAAGCCCTTCTTTGAATGCAATGTTTAAAGTATTCGGAAATTCCCACAAGGCCCTGTCCGGGGGAAGATTACCGGGGTTTCATGCAGGAAATTCCAATCACCGGTTGGCAATCCACAATAGCCTTCCAATAATCGGATCCAAATTCCTGCAGGCCTTCGGGTGAAAGCTCCAGGGAATGCCAGCGGACATCGGTTAACCCGGCTTTTAAAAATGCGGCTTCATGGGTTTTTTTTTCAAGGTGATAATTGGTGACCGCGATATGCGAACCGTCTTCCTGGTAAAAGCGGTAGATCACTTCAGCACTTTCCTGATAAGATTCATTCTCACGGGTAAAACCATAATGCCGCAAGGCCCCGGGCGGGCAACGGTGATCCGGATTGCTGTTGATGGTGACAAAACGCCCGCCTGGTTTCAGGTGTTTGGAAATGACCGCGCACATCTGACCGATTTCGGCAGCCGTCCTTGAATAATTAAGAAGGTAAGAAGCGCAGACCAGGTCAAAAGTTTGGCCGAGATCGAGTTCCAGCACATCACAAACATGATATTGAATACCAAACGGACGGCTGGTTTCCGCTTCTCTGGCGAGCTGGATCATGCCCGCCGAGATATCGACTCCGACTGCCCGGGAAGCACCCCTAAGCATGACCTGACGGGTGTAAAAACCTTCGCCGCAGGCAAGGTCCAGGACTTGAAGACCTTCCAGGTTTCCAATCAGTTTAAAAAAAGTATAGGCTTCCGTGTGCTGTCTCCAGGGCAGCAGTTTGGAGGCCTGGTATTCTTTGGCAATGGTATCGTAATCGGTATGCATGGGGAAGGTAGTTGATTATTTATCTTTTGCAAGATCGGCATAGCTGATCAGACGGATCCCGTTTTTTTCTATAAAATCACGTACGGCCGAATTGGTAAAAAGGTCGGTGACCCCTTGCCGGTCTTCCGCCACCTGTTCGTATCCGATATGATGGATGGCCCTGAGTTCCGCATCATCCAGGCCCGGATGATCGACAAAAAGATAGGTTTGGCCGGGATCCAGGTTTTTAAGCCCGTTGATAAAACTCTGGATTTTTTCTTTCGAACTGTTTTTGGGGCCGGAATAGGACATGTATTTAACCCCCAGGGCCTGAAGATCGATATCCAGATTGTATTCCTGCGCGATCCGCTTGGTCATGGCGCGCACTTCATCCGAAAGGTTGGAACAACCCATATGTCCTGAAATATGACTGATGCGTGGAATTTTTTTTAGGGCAAGTTCGATCTGGGCCCGGAATTCTTTTTCCACCTCTTCAATTTTCCAGGCATTTTCCCGGATGGACCGTCCCGGATAATTTTTGTTTGGAAAAACCATGGGGTAAAAATATCCATCGGGATCCCGGAGGCTGGGGCAATCCGAAACGGGGCGCCATTTGATATTGTCCCACTCGCTGGTAATAGCCAGGTGAACCCCCACATCCAGCCCCGGATTTTGTTCCAGCATTTTCACCGCCTCCGGAAACCAGGGCGAGGGCACAATGACTTCGATCGAAGTTTGTATCCCTTTGGAGGATTGGATCAGGGCCAGGTTTCCGGAATGGGAGTAACCCATATCATCGCCCCGGACAATCAGCCGGGTGGGTTTTGGGGTAATGGCCCCTTTATACTGAATCCGGTTTCGGTTATTGCTGCTGAGGGTTTCGACCCTGATTTTATCCCCGTTAAAAACAAAGGTCCAGGTTTCGTGGTGCGGGCTTTCGATATAACGCAGGCTGAGTTCCAGGGTGCTGTCGTTTTTCCAGGCATGGCTTCCGGCAATTTTAGAAGGAGGAAGGCCCGCGAAATGACCCTTTGCGCCGGCGACCAGGGACGGCCCCAGTCTTTTGGTTTCGCCGGAGATCCATTTTCCCGATCCAAAGGAAAAAATGAAACTGTCTTTTTGGGAAAACAAACCAAGCTTGCTGGATTCCGCTTGAAAATCCAACCGCAGGCTGCCCAGGAACTGATCATTGGGGGAGAGTAAAAAATGTTTGCCCGAAATGGTTTTGCTCCATGCCGGCGCAGGCGTTTTGGAAGCCAGGGGCAGGGAAAGGGCAGCCAGCCTTTGTTTCAGAAGATTGGACGCCCTGGGCTTTGCGGGGAGTTTATCCTTTTTAATGGCCGGAAGCAGATGATTCCAGACCAGGTTGATTTCATCCTGCATGTCTCCGGTCTCACTGGTGATGGCGATCACGGCATCCTGGTCCGGCATGATGATTATATACTGGCCGAAAGCGCCATCCCCGCGATAGGCATTGTGCCGGGAGCGCCACATCTGGTATCCATAACCCTGCAGCCAGTCGCTGGAATCCCTGAGGGCCTGTGAGGCCGAAGGGTTCTGAAGGATTTTCATCGTCGATGCCTCTTCCACCCAGGATGCGGGAAGGACTTGTTTTCCATTCCATTGTCCTTTTTGCAGAAACAACTGGCCGAATTTGGCCATGTCTTCAGTTTTGATGCGAAGTCCCCAACCACCGGTATTGATGCCGTGGGGATCGGACTCCCAGTCTGCCCCGGTGATGCCCAGGGGTTCGAAAAGCCTGGGCCGGAGATAGTCCACTACTTTTTCTCCGGTGACTTTCTGTACAATGGCAGAAAGCATATATGTGGCCAGACTGTTGTATAAAAACCGGCTTCCCGGCTGATACAGAACCGGTAGTGCAAGGAAGGCTTTTACCCAGTCGTCGTGTTGGGTGACCACTGCGCCGGTAGGGTCTGGTTGCTGTCCAACGGTCATGCTCAGCAAATGCCGGATTTTCATTTCTGCGAGAAAGGGGCTGATGGTGTCCGGCAGGCTTTCAGGAAAAAAAGAAATGACCGGATCGTCTATGCTCAGTCTTTTTTCGGTCACCGCAAAACCAATGGCCGTCGCGGCAAAGCTTTTACTGCAGGAATACATCGTATGTTTCAGGTCGGCCCGGTAAGGCGACCACCATCCTTCCGCGATCACCTTGCCGTGTCGAAGCATCATAAAACTATGCGGTTCATGCTTGCTTTTTGCCCAGGCATCCAGAAACATACCAATGCCTTCGGAAGAAACGCCTTCGGCTTCAGGCGTACTGCGGGGCAGGTCAAGGGTTTGGGCGTTCAGTAAATAAGGAACCAGAAGCAAGAGAAAACTCTTAAGGCTTATGATTTTAAAGCTTGCCATATCTGCTTATTTTTAAAGGCATCAAATATGCGAAAAAAGACTTGCCTGTGAAAAAAGGACACCCTGGAGGTGAAGAATCCCCTGAAAAAGGACCAGGCTTGAATTAAAAGGCAGCTATGCGTGTATGGGTCAAAAACCGCGAATATAAATGAATGCTCCTGCGGGAAACGATAAAATCCTGTCCTGGCTTTTGGAAGGCGACGTTTCCATCAGGTACCAGGTTTACCGCGACCTGCTGGGTCATGAACACAAGGGTCTCAGAAATAAAATCGAAAAAGAAGGCTGGGGGTTTGGCTTTTTAAACCGCCGTCATTCCAACGGGCATTGGGGAAGGGGTTTTTATCAGCCCAAATGGACATCCAGTCATTATACCCTGCTGGATTTAAAAAACCTGGGTATTTCGCCGGCAAATAAAGCAATAAAAGAAACGCTTCGGCTGATTTTTGATAAGGAGAAAGCCTCTGATGGGGGAATCAACCCCATTGGATCGACGCAGAGTAGCGATGTATGCGTGAATGGCATGTTGCTGAACTATGCCTGTTATTTTAATGTGAAAGAAAAGCATTTAAAATCCGTGGTTGACTTTCTTCTGGGCCAGCAAATGAAGGACGGAGGCTTTAATTGCCAGTCCAACCGGAAAGGGGCGGTCCACAGCTCCCTGCACAGTACCCTTTCTGTTGCGGAGGGCATTTGGGAATATGAAAAAAACGGGTATGGTTACCGGTTGGATGAATTAAAAAAGGCCGCAGAGGAAAGCCAGGAATTTATTTTAATACACCGCCTGTTCCGCTCAGATAAAACCGGGGAAATTATCAATCCGGCTTTTTTAAGAATGTGTTTTCCCGGACGATGGCATTACGATATCCTCAAAGCCCTGGACTATTTTCAACAGGCCCGGGTTAAATACGAGCCCAGAATGGCCGAAGCCATAGAAGTAATTCTCGGTAAACGAACGGACGCCGGGCTGTGGAAACTGGCGTCTCCTTATCCCGGAGAGACCCATTTTGAAATGGAAAAAGCCGGGAAACCCAGCCGGTGGAATACCTTAAGGGCTTTAAGGGTTTTACAATATTACCAGTTCCAATAATTCATAATCACCCGGGTGAATTATGAAAGCGTAAACTCCGGAAGCCGTATGATCTGACCTCCGCTCATGGCTGATTCATGCGCCAAAATACCCACACAGGTGATGTTGGCGGACTGTTTTGCATTGGGATAGGGATCCTTATTTTCAACCAGGGCCATCAGGAACTGATGTGCGAGATGCGGATGCGAGCCTCCATGGCCGGCCCCCTGGATAAACGAAAGATGCTGATGGCTGTCGGCGTCGTAAACTCCTGCCTGGGTAAAGGAAGCAATTTCAGGAGGGAGAAGATGTGCATAATCCGGCACTTTTACCCGGGTGGGGATTTCGCCGGTATGAATGACGTGGTCTTCATGTTCGATTTGCGTCCATTCAAAGGATTTCAGCGAACCATAGGCATCAAAACTTTCCCGGTATTGGCGGGCCGTATTGAAAAGGGAACGGGTGACTTCGGCGGCAAGGTCCGAATTTCTGAATTTGATATGGCAGGTTTCTATGGCAAAGGGAGAATTGTATTTTGGGATCAGGTGTTCGTCAATGCGTCCGGATCCCAGGCAGGACACATATTCCGCTTCACTTCTGGTCAGTCCGAGCACAGGCCCAACACAATGAGTGGCATAATGCATAGGAGGCAAACCTTCCCAGTAACCCGGCCAGGCAGCCATTTCCTGCTGGTGGGAGGCGCGCAGAAACTGGATCCTCCCCATTTCCCCCTTATCATACATTTCTTTGACAAAAAGAAATTCCCGGCTGTACAAAACGGTTTCCATCATCATATAGGTAAGGCCGGTTTCCTGCACCGCCTCGACAATGGCCCTGCACTCCTCCACCGTGGTGGCCATGGGTACCGTGCAGGCCACGTGTTTACCGGCGCGCAGGGCGGCCAGGGACTGTTCTGCATGGAGATGGATGGGGGCGTTGATGTGCACGGCATCCACTCCGGGGTCCTTTAACAGTTCTGCGAAATCGGAATATCTTTTTTCAATCCCGAAGGCATCGCCGATCTCATCCAGTTTGGATTGGGTGCGCTGGCAAATGGCGTACATGTTGGCATGAGGATGCCTTTGGTAAATGGGGATAAATTCGGCGCCGAATCCCAGGCCGACGATGGCAATATTGATTTTTTTATTGGTCATTGTAAAAGAGGTTAAAATTGAAGGCCTGTGAGGCCAGGGCTTAAAAATATAAAATCAGGGTTGGAGAGCACAGAGTTTTTTTGTTTTTGGGTTCGCACGGAGGGAGGGAGAGCACGGAGAAGATTATTTTAAGGTGATGGGAAAAAGGAATGTTTATTTCCTCCGTGATCTCCGTGGCATACTGTTTGCCGGGCGCCAAAGGCGCCGGCCGTATTAGGTTCACACGGAGGGAGGGAGAGCACGGAGTTGTTTATTTTATGGTGGTGGAAAATAAAATGATTATTTCCTCCGTGAGCTTCGTGATCTCCGTGCGCATACCGGTTGCCGGGGCGCCAGAGGCGCCGGCCATCCTGATGAGGTTCACACGGAGGGAGGGAGAGCACGGAGATTATTTTTGTAATTCGAAGATGATGGCGGAAAATAAAATGATTATTTCCTCTGTGAGCTTCGTGTGCTCCGTGCGCATACTGTTTGCCGGGCGCCAGAGGCGCCGGTCACCCTGATGAGGTTCACACGGAGGGAGGGAGAGCAAGGAGATGATTTTTGTAATTCGAAGGAGGTGGCGGAAAATAAAATGATTATTTCCTCTGTGAGCTTCGTGTGCTCCGTGCGCATACTGTTTGCCGGGCTCCAGAGGCGCCGGCTGTATTATGTTCACACGGAGGGTGGGAGAGCACGGAGATTATTTTTGTATTTCGTGGGCGGTGGTGGAAAATAATATGATTATTTCCTCCGTGTGCTCCGTGAGCTCCGTGCGCATAGGGTTTGCCGGGCGCCGGAGGCGCCGGCCGTATTAGGTTCACACGGAGGGAGGGAGAGCACGGAGTTGTTTATTTTATGGTGGTGGAAAATAAAATGATTATTTCCTCCGTGAGCTTCGTGATCTCCGTGCGCATACCGGTTGCCGGGCGCCAGAGGCGCCGGTCACCCTGATGAGGTTCACACGGAGGGAGGGAGAGCACGGAGTTGTTTATTTTAATGTGATGTGAAAAAAGAATGTTTATTTTCTCCGTGACCTTCGTGATCTCCGCGTGCATTCGGGTTGCGGAACTCCAGCTAACTCCGTGAGACCCGTGAGCTCCATGCGCCTCATTTCTCCGTGCGAAAAACTCCGCGCCCTTCTTTGGGACGCCTATATCTCCTGAAGGTATTTTCGCACAAAACGGATAGCCATAGCGCCCTCTCCCACGGCGGAAGAAATACCGGTCATGGCCTCAAACCGAACATCTCCGGAAGCAAAAATACCGGGGATGCTGGTTTCCGGCATATAGGGTTCGCGGGGGAGTTTCCAAAAGGTATGGTATGTTTTTTCCTGGAGCAGGTTGTTTCCGGTGATAATAAATCCTTTTTCATTTTTTAGCACCAGGTCATTCAGCCAGTCGGTGCCTGGTTTCATGCCGATATAAACAAAAAGGGCTTTGGCCGGCAAGGTTTTTTCTTCCCCGGTAAGCGTGTTTTTAAAGGTAATGTTTTCAAGCACGGTTGATCCCGCGCAGCCTATGACGTCTGTATTGGGGATGACGCGGATATTGGGGGCGTTCCTGATGTTTTCGACCAGGTAGTGGGCTGCTGTCTGGGAAAGGGCATCCCGGCGGATCACGATGTTTACTTCTTTGCAGAATTGGCTCATGTACATGGCCGCCTGGCAGGCTGAATTTCCCCCGCCCACGATGTAAATAATTTCATTGCGGCAGGCATGGGCTTCTACAGAGGCTGAACCGTAATAAACCCCCGAACCACTGAATTGGTCCATACCTGGAATATCCAGTTTTTTATAGGCTACCCCGGATGCGATCACAATGGTTTTGCTGTGGATCAGGGAACCATCCATCATTTCGGTGATTTTATAACCGTCTTTTACGGTGATGGTTTTGACCTCCTGCGGGGTGAGGACTTCAGTGCCGAACCTCAGGGTTTGGGCGATCGCCCGCTGGGTCAGTTCGGCCCCGGAAAGGCCGGTAGGGAAACCCAGGTAATTTTCGATACGGGCACTGCTGCTGGCCTGGCCGCCCGGGTTGCTTTTTTCAATCAGCACGGTCCTGAGCCCTTCGCAGGACCCATACACCGACGCAGCCAGTCCTGCAGGCCCGGCGCCGATGATGAGCACATCGTACATTTCTTTGGATGCCTTTGACTGGAGGCCTATCCGGCCGGCCAGTTCGGCCAGGGAAGGGTCGGTCAGAAAGGCCCCGTCTTTTAAAACGGCCAGGGGCAGGGCCGATTTTGAAACCTGTGCGCTGACCAGGTATCTTTCAGCATCCGCATCACGTTCCACATCCAGCCAGAGATAAGGAACCAGGTTGCCCGATAAAAATTCCTTCAGGCGGTGTGATTTTGGAGACCACTGAAAACCGATGATGCGCAGGGCATCCTGCTGGGGTTTGTACAGGGCATGCCATTCGTTCAGCAAATCGGTTACGATGGGAAAAAGTTTTTCTTCGGGCGGATGCCAGGGTTTTTGAAGGTAATAATCCAGCTTCACCAGATTGATGGCGCGGATGGCCGCCTCGATATCTGAATAAGCGGTGAGCAGGATTTTTTTGGCGAAGGGGAAAAGTGCGTGGGCCTTTTCCAGAAAGGGAATCCCCTCCATTTCCGGCATGCGCTGGTCGGATATAAAAAGGGCTACCGTTTCGTTACGCAATTTCAGGGCTTTGATCAGTTCCAGGGCTTCCAGGGCAGATCCCGTGGCTGCCACTTTATAATCGTTGCGGTATTGATTGCGGATATCCTGCTGGATGGCCCTCAATACCTGAAGGTCGTCATCGACAATTAGGATATAAGGCAGTTTCATGGGTTATCTTAATAAATTAAAATTCATTGCTGCTTTTCTTCAAAGGGGAGGTAAATGGCAAATTCCGTCCTGCCCGGATCAGAACTTACCCTGATTTCTCCGTTATGGTGTTTGACTGCACGGTTTACCATGTCCAGGCCGATGCCGGTTCCTTCCCCAACTTTTTTGGTGGTGAAAAAGGGGTCAAAAATGCGCGACCGGATTTCTTTTGGAATTCCGGGGCCATTGTCAATGATGCTCACCCTGACCCGGTGGTCTTCCACCGCGGTTTCAATCACCAGTTCGCCGTTTTTATCCATTGCATAAATGGCATTGTCAATGATATTGGTCCATACCTGATTCAACTCGCTCACATAAGCGGGCACGGGGACCATGTGGTCGCTGAATTTTTTGCGAACGGTGATGTTTTTTTCGCGGAGTTTGTATCCGAAAAGGGTGAGGGTGTTTTCAATATCCTGGTGGAGGTGGGTGGATTGAATATCGCCCGTACGGTCCATATGAACATGGCTTTTGATCGCCCCAACCAGGTTGGAAATGCGGGCCGAAGCATTGCCCAGGTCTTTGATGATTTTTTGAGAACTCAACAGGTTTTCGAGCCATTGAAGCGCATGGACCGCGGCTTCTTTTCCCACCTGTCTGCAAAGGCCTTCGAGCTCTTCCGTTATATAGCCCGCTTCGGAAAAAGTTTCAGAGGCTTCCATGGGATTGGGGATATTCATACGGCTAAGCCAACCGGCCAGGTCCTCTTCGATTTCCATTCGCTGTATCAGGGAAGGTTTGGGCGTCACGGCCCGATCGTTTTCCTTTTTTTGGACCATTGCACCGATATCCCTGATTTGTTCTGGCAGAAGGTGCCCGGCAAGAAGGGATTCGGTGAGCTGGTAATTCCGGTTTAAACGTTTGGTCAGTTCGCTGGCAATGCCATTGATCGCTGCGGCCGGATTATTCAGTTCATGGGCTATGCCGGCGGCAAGCTTGCCCAGGGCGCTTACTTTCTCCTGTTGCAATTGGGTGGTGGCGAAAGCCTTTGCCCTTTCGGTCATATAGCCGATGAGCTTCTGGATGAAATCGGGATTGAGGTCTTCGAGTTCGTGAAAGAATTTTTTATGCAGGGCGATGGACCTGACCTTGCCGGTGGCATACGAATTTCCGGGATAGGTTTTCATCCTGGAATAAGGGATCAGCCCACTCACTCCACCGGTTGTAGCATTGTTTTCAAAAGTAAAATAATACACCAGCCGGCCGTTTACATTCATATAAAACGTAACCTTCCCCTCCAGCAAAAACCACATGTTTTCGGCCGCTTCCCCGTATTTCCCGATCAGGGCGCCGTCTTCAAATTCCTGGTAAACGGAGTGGTCCAAAAGCCATTGCAGGTGCTCATCCGGCAACTCACTCAGCGCGTGTATTTCCCTTAATTCTTCAAAAGTTACCATTTTTCAGTAGTCGGCAGCCGGCGGTCAGAATAAGCCGGCCAGGCCGCGTATTTATTTTTTTTCTTGCTCAAAATAGAATACTCCATTTTTATTTCCAATGACAATATCCGGCAGTCCGTCTTTATTTACATCTTCCACCACGAACTGAATGCCTACTCCTGAGGTATCATCGATAAGGTGTTTGATCCAAACCGGCCGGTTGCGTCCGTCTTTCAGCAATTCATACCAGACCAGAACGGCGGGCTCAAGACCCCCGGGCCCCTTGCCCTGGTGGGCAAAAAACCGTTTACCGGTAACGAGGTCAGGCAGGCCGTCCCGGTTGATATCCTCCAGGACCAGGCTATGGGTTTCGGAAATACTGCTGTCGATGGTATGGGTGATGAATGTACGTTTGGGGTCCCCGTTGGCGCCCGGCTCTACAAGCTGCTCGTACCACCACAAGCCATAATCGTGCGCGGAGGAGGAAACCACATCGGCATCCCCGTCCTGATCAAAATCAAAGGTGATCATCTGCGCACAGGGCTTCCCAAGGGTGGCTTCATGAAATATCCAGGGCGAAACCTTTATGTCGTTGGGGGCTTCCCACCATCCACCGATAATCATCACATCGTTCAGGCCATCACCGTTGACATCCCCCCATCCAAGTCCATGGGAGAAGAGGCCTACGCCTTTGGCCTTGGGTTCTGAGATGGCCGTCCGGACCCAGGTTACGCGCCCTTCTTTCACAACCGCCTTGAACCAGTTCATCTGGCCGGTTTTTTCATTGCCAAATACCAGATCCTTCTTACCATTGCCGTCAACATCCACCGCCATCGGAGATTCATTGGATGCGACGGAATCAATCAGATGCCGTTTCCACAAAACCTCGTGATTTCCGGGGTTCTGGAACCAATACACTTCCCTGCCGGGGAAATCATGGCAAATGAGATCCACCCATCCGTCTTCGTTGACATCCAGGGCGAAATTGAGGAAGGAGTCGCTATATCCTTTGGTATAATCGAATTTTTTGTGTTTCCAGATATCGTGCGCCTTCCAGTCAGGCGCTTCAAACCAGCGGGCGCCTGCTATGATATCCAGCCTGTCGTCCTTGTTAACATCGGCCACGGTAGCCCCTTCCGTGTAGAACTCGTCCCATAAATGAAATTTTTTGAAGCGGACCTCTTTGCCTGGGGTCTGGGCCGGAGAGAAGGAATAAATAAGAATCAACAGTAAAAACAAAGGACCTGTATTTTTTTTCATAGTTTAAGTAAAGTTAGTTAGCAAGTTGGTCAATTTGCAAGTTAGTTAATTGGCAATGCAAGTTGGAATTTAGTATGACAGAACGCAAAATCCGACCCCTAAAGGACGATTAAAGGGGAACACCGGGGTTGCGCGAAGGACGGCCGATTGGCGATCACCTTGGCAGGAGCAAATGGACCGCCACTTGGCTGGGGCTACCAGGTCAGTACATAACTCAGTAGCATATTAAATTCATGCTGGGTAAGGGTAGTGCCAAAATGGTCGGGCATGATGGTATAGCGGGAAGGTTTCTGTTCGACTATGTCCGCCCGGCGGATGGAAAACTCCTTTCCGGTGAGATCGCCAAAAATCACCACCGCTCCCTGTTCTCCCCGGTACAGGCCGGTGAGGATCTTTCCGTCTTTCAGTTTGATGGTATAGTTTCTGAAAGCTTCCGTGATGTTGCGGTTGGGGTCCAGGATCTTTTCTGCAATGGCGTTCGCGCCCCGTTTGCCAATACCATGCAACTGGGGACCGATGCCGGATTCGGTCTGACGCCGGTGGCAAATACCACAATTTGCATTAAACAGCCTGGCGCCGGTATCCACCTGAGATGGGGAGGCTTTGAATAGTTTGAATGCTTCCAGCCGATCCTCAATGAGGCCCTGTCTTTCCTCGCTGATGGGTTCGATATGGGCGGTGAGCTCTGAATACGTTTTTTGTTGTTGAGGGGAAATTCTGAAGAGCATTTTTTCTTCCACCCTCGGATCGATCAGGGTTCTTGCCTTAAAAGCCCCGTTACGGACTTGTTGTAGAACCAGATCTTTGCCTTCCGGCGAACCGGCAAGGGCTGTAGCGACCACGACCTCCAGATCAGCGGGCGCATTGGTGACCCCGAGCAGGATTTTATTTACGTCGGATCCCGGCGATTCACCCAGGACAGTGGCAATATTTTTTTTGAGGGTTACGGGGGTGCTGTCGCTCATCAGCCATTTGCTGGCAAGGTCGAGGGTGCTCCGGTCGCCCGACATTTTCATAAGAGAAGATAAGGCGGCCGTTTTCAGATCATGGCCCGGGTTATTTTCCACAAAAGAAACCAGTTCCGGTTGAAGGGGCCGGATTTTGTATTCACCCGCAAGTTGGATGGCAAACAGTTGTTGCGGCGCCAGGGACCTCGAAATGGAATCGGCCGGGTATCTCTGAATCAGGCCTTTTGCGATCTCTGTGCCCCAGGATTGCATCAGACCGGTTTTAGCGTCTCCCCCTCTTTGCGCAAGCCCGTCTTTGACCCCTCTGAATATCCGGGCGGCCAGGTCGGCCTCGGCCTGTTTGGCACCCGCACTGCGAATGACTTCATCCAGCTTTGAAGCGGGCAAAAAGCGCATGATCTGCTGATAAGCCAACTGTATCTTTTCTTTTGGAAAGGCATACCTGGCCAGGTGATTGGAAAGGAACAGGGCGGCATCCGCTGAATGAACATCTACCAGGGTGCCGGCTATATGTCCTGCATCCTGTTCATTCCATTCCTTTGCGGCTACTGTTTTCATCAAGGATTCTACGCGTAATAAGTTACGTAGATTGAGACGCGCCGTGTACCGGAGGTGGGTATCTTCTGCGGGAGCTGCGCGCAGGATTTGCAGCGCGCTTTCGACGGATGAAATCTCTGGATAAGAAGACAGCAATTCAGCGGCGGCCCGCTGTACATGGGCATCCGGGTCATTGAGCGAGCGGGCAACCATGGATTGGAAAGAAGCGTCTCCCGGCTTCCATTCCCTCAATATTCTGAGCGAGTGCAGGCGGACCAGGGGCGAATCATGAACCAGGGATTTATTCAGAAGGGCATCATCCATACCGCCCAGTCGGTAGGTGACCCAGAGTGCATGGATGTATTTCCGGGGAAGGGTCCCGGTTTCATCCAAAACAGTACGGACCTGGGCAAGGGCCGCTTCGCCGAAACGATCCGTTAACTGATCGGCAGCGGCCATCCGGGTGCTTATATTGTCCGCGTCGAGGGTGGCCAACAGGTCAGGGATGGAAGCTTGAGTCAGGTCCTGAAGGTCATGGTGATTGCCCTTGTAGGTAATCCTCCATATTCTACCGCGTTGTTTATCCCTTTTAGGGTGGCCCAGGGGTACTTCGTAATGCCCGATGATGGCATTGTAAAAGTCCGCCACATAAAGGGCGCCGTCGGGGCCGAGTTTGATGTTGACCGGCCGGAACCAGGGATCGGCGCTTTGGATAAAATCGGTTTCGGATTTGCCCAGAGGGGTAGATCCTTTATTGGTCCAGCTGTACCTGTGCACCCTTGAGATCAGGGCGTCCCCGATGAAAAAATTACCCTGGAATTCCTCCGGGAATTGAGTATCGCCATAATAAGCAATGCCGCAAAGGGCGGTGGCTTCGTTTTCCAATGGTTTCATGTCGGGCCCGAAAGCCATGATTTCCGGTTTACTGAAATGGGGATAGTCGGCGCCGCGGATCAGCTGGTAAAGGGGGGAAGTATGGCTGTCGGTGGAATAGATATACCCCCGTTCATCATAGGCTAATCCAAAAGGATTGACCTGTCCGAAAGTCATTTGTTCGACCCGGCTGCCGTCCAGCCTGAAACGGAACGTGTTCCCCGATTGCAGGCGTATGGAATCTCCGTCCCTTCCGGCCACGGTGGAAAGATTGGTAAAGCCGTGACAAGCGTGGACCCAGCCGTCATAACCGCGTATGAAATTGCTCACCATACCATGGGTATCTTCGTATCCAAAGGGGCCGAGCAGAATCCGTGACCCTTCAGGTTTTTCATCGCCATCCGCATCGGTAAAACGGTACAAATGGGGTACGCTAAAGGACAGGTGTCCGTCGGAGAGGGGCAATAAGCCGATGGGAATATTGAGGCTGTCCGACACCAGGGTAAATTTATCCGCCCGCCCGTCGTGGTCGGTGTCTTCCAGGATGGTCAGTTTGTCCGTGCTTTTTTTACCCGGAGGTGAAGGGAAAGGATATTCAAACGACTGGGTGACCCACATTCGTCCTTTGGCATCAAAGGCCATATTGACGGGCTTATCGATATCGGGTTCGGAAGCAAAGAGCTGGATCTCGAAACCGGGGGGCAGTTTGAAGCCCTGGCGTTCTTCTTCAGGCGTCCGGGGATCGGTACTCCGGATATTTTCATGGAAGAGGTCGCCGGTGTAAAGACGGTCGTCCTGCGGGGCCTTGGTTTGGCATGCGCAGATAAAAAGCAATATCCCGGTCAACAGGGGCAGTCGCTTAATTGGATTTTGGATAGACATGAGTAGCGAAGTCTTGAATTCCGGATTCTCCGGAGTTTTTTTAGTGGTTTTGGATGAGCATTAAAAATAGAAAAATAAACCCAGGGAAAAGGGAGGAAGGGTCAGTCCTTGAAAAAAACTTCCGCTTTGGTCAGCCATGAAATACCGAAACATTCGACTGCAAGGGTTTCCATCCAAAAAGTCAGGTGATGCCCGGTATAATAGGGCTCATGAATCAGATTAAGAGTCCCCGCCAGGACAACCAGTAAGGCCAGGGCCATCAACAGGCCGCAGGTCCTGTAAACAAGATTTCGGTATATTTTGCCAGGGCTTCTTTCGCCGGGCGGCTTGTTGGATTTGGTGAATATAAAATAAGACAGAACGGCCAGACTGGTCAGGAAAATGGCGGCGGATAAATAATGAAAACCCTCACGGAGGGGGTTCCCGGGCAAAAGCGTGACCGCGTATGGTTTTTCCTGATCACAGCAAACCAAGGAAAGATTATCTGTTGGAAAGAGCACCAGGAAAAGCGCAAAAATCCCGGCCAGGGCGGATAAATAAAAATCCACCGCAGCCTTGCCTTTATAGATCAGCAGGAAAACCGCCAGCAAACTCACGGTAATGGTAAAAAAGCTGTTGGCCCGGGTGTAATAATAATGGCTTATGGATTCCAGCGGAACCGTATGCCCGGAATCAACATACAAGGACAGGTACAACAATAACGGCAATAACACTCCAAGAACCCCGATCAGTATACGAAGCGTTTTTTGTTCGGTCAGACCGATGCTGTCTTTTTCTGAAAAATCGAGGGACAGATATTTTTCCGCCAGGGTGGTTTTGGACTTTTCCATATAAACAGGTTATTTAATGCATCATTTGGTCGAAAAGGCCGTCGCCAGCAAAATCGCCAGGATCAGACCCGGGATGACCGGATCAAGCCAGGAACCACCCGATCCCCATATCAGATTGATCAACGCGATCAAAATTCCCCCGACCGCCCAGGAGATGCCGGTCGGCACGGACCAGGCCATGATCTGTTGCCGGGTATCCGTGACCCCGATCATCCGGTTGACCACCCAAAAGAGGCTGTCATTAAAATAACTGAACAGGAAGCCGCCGATCGCGGCTGCCTGGGCGGCAAACAACATATTCACCCCCGGTACCTGTTGAAGAATAGGAGCCGTGATCGAAGCCGAAGTGATCATAGCCACGGTTGCCGAACCTTGGATCAGACGCATTGCAGAAGCCACGAAAAAAGGAATCATGACCGGGGAAAAGGGCAGGCGGGAGATTTGATCAGCGATTTGGGCGCCGGTCCCACTTTCACGAACCACAAAACCCAGGGCACCGCCAGCGCCGGTGACCATCAGGATAATTCCGGCCGATTGAAGGCCTTCTTCCAGTTTTGTCGCCGTCTGGCGGCGATCCAGATGGGGTACCAGGGTATAAACAGCCAGCAGGGTACTGATGCATAGGGCAATGATTGGCGAACCGAGAAAATGGAAGGCAGTTACAATCCAATAGACCGGGGCGCTTTGGTCAGCGCTTAATGAAGGGAAAAGGGAAATGGCCGACTTGATCATGATCAGAAGGATGGGCACCACGATAGGAAGCAAAGAGACGGTCAGCCCGGGAAGGGCTTTTCCGGTCCGGTCATTAAAATGTTTCTCATAATCCGGTTCCGGGATTTCTGATGTGGGTGCAGGATCAATAAATCCCGGGTATTTTTTGGCCAGCCATTTGGCATACCACACAAAAGAAAGGGTGCAGGGTACGGCCAAGGACAGTCCCAACAAGATCATTTCCCCGACGTCCACCCCGAAAAGTCCCGCCACACCCAGGGGGCCGGGCGTGGGCGGCACCAGGGTATGTGTTGCAATAAGGCCACCGGCAAGCGCCACTCCGAGGGATAAAACGGACAGGCCGGCCTTTTTGGCCAGGGCGCTGGAAATGGGAAACAGAATTATAAAAGCGGAGTCTGCAAATATGGGTATGCTCACCAGGTATCCGGTGAGGGCTAGGGCCCACTCTTCTTTCCGGCGGCCCAGCCATTGAATAAAGAAATGAGCGATTTGATCCGCTGCACCGGATATTTCCAGGATACGGCCCATCATTACACCCAGGCCGATCACGATTCCGATGGTGCCCAGGGTGGAACCAAATCCACGGGTAATGGCGTCAAGGGTGGCGGTGACCGAAAGCCCACCGGTAAACCCGGCAATACAGGCAGCCAGGATCATGGCGATCAGGGCATGCACCCTGGTGCGCAACACAAGAAAGATCAATACAAAAACCGCAACGACCAGGCCGACAATAGGAAAAGAAAAAGAGGACATCAGGGCCGGGATTGATAGGATTGGAGGTACTGACGGATAAAATCTTCAAAAAGACGGTCCGCCTGAAAACCGAGTTTTAAGGCAGGATCGTTGTCTATACGGCCCGGCCAGCTGCTCACAATATTATTAATGGCGGGATCGGGCTTAAATTGAATTTTATCCAGGGTGTTTCTGCCTGCGACTTTGCCCAGGGCATCCAGCATGTCCTTTACCGTGACACGCAGGCCCGGCAGGTTTACGGAGCGCCAGGCTCCGAATGCGGAAGCATCCAGCAAGGCGCCGTGGATGATGTTTTGAATGACGGTGTCCGGACTGGATAACCATAATGCAAGTTCAGGGGATACGGGGCAGAGGGCCTCTTCGCCATTCAGCGGTTCGCGGATGATGCTGCTTACAAAAGAAGAAGCAGCCTGGTTGGGCCGGCCGGGACGTATACAGACGGTAGGCAGGCGCAATACTCTGCCGTCTACAAATTTTTTACGGGAATAATCATTGACGAGCAGTTCACCCATGGCTTTTTGTGATCCGTAAGAAGACAAAGGGGTGAGGGCGGTGGTGTCCCCGACGGTCTCGGGAAGCAAGCCCCCATAGACCGCGAGGGAGCTTGCAAACACAAAACGAATCGAGGGATTGTGATGGCGGCAGGCCTCAAGGAGTTGACGGGTGAGGTCCAGGTTGACTTTCCATCCAAGGTCAAAATCCCTTTCGGCATGGCTGCTCACTACTGCGGCGAGATGGAAGAGAAGGCTGGTATCCGGTTTCAGGATGGTTTTTATGACCCCGTCTTCGGTAAGATCTGCCTGGCGGCATTCTATGCGATGGTCGTTTGCCGGGTTTGCCGGCATAACCTGGTCTACCAGCTGAAGCGATTTAAAATCAAAGTTTCCGTCCGTGAAGGCTTTGGCCAGGCGCTGGCCAAGAAAACCGGCTCCCCCGGTGATGATGATCTGCATGAGTTTGAAGATAAGGTGTAGCGGCCAAATTAATTTGGCTTGGAAGAGTAACTGAATCCCCGATAAAATAATTCTTTATGTTTGCCGGTCATGTACCAGGACCTGAAGGAAAAACTGAAAACCTTGCCCCCGGAATATCCCCGGCCCCTCCTTCCGGCCATCCGTTCAGAATTTTTAAAAAGCGGAAAGACCATCCTGGTGCTCGACGATGACCCGACCGGCACGCAGACGAGCAGCGAGGCCACCGTCATCACCTCATGGCGGCCGGAAGAAATCGTGGCGGAATTGGATAAAAAACCTTCCGTGCTCTTTATTCTGACCAATTCAAGAAGCCTTCCGGAGGAGGATGCAATAAAACTAAGCCAGGATATTGGCCGGAATCTGAATATTGCCATCCAAAAAAGCGGGCGGGAAATCGTGTTGATCAGCCGGAGTGATTCCACGCTCAGGGGCCATTTTCCTGCAGAAACAGATGCCCTTGTTGAAGCTATGGGCTTGCAACAGGCCATCCGGGTATTGGTGCCCGCCTTTATCGAAGGAGGCCGGTATACCATTGAAGAAGTGCACTACCTGGCGGAAAACCAGCAACTGGTCCCGGTTTCAGAAACTGCATTTGCCCGCGACAGGGTCTTCGGGTATAAACATTCGAACCTGAAGAATTGGGTGGAAGAAAAATCAAAAGGAAAGGTCCGGGCTGCGGAGGTCCTTTCGGTATCCCTGGAGGATATTCGCACGGGCGGACCGGAGAAAGTGGCGGGAATATTCATGGACTGCCGGGAAGGAAAAACGGTGATCATCAATGCCGCCGGTTACCGGGACCTGGAAGTCGTCGCCCTGGCTTCCATCTTGGCAGGTCAAAACGGGAAAACGATTTTATTCCGCAGCTCAGCCACCTTTGTGCCCATTCGCGCCGGCATGGAATCCGGCAGGCCCTTTAAGCCATCCCCCCTTCAACAAGCCGGGGGCAGTGGTACGCTGGTCGTGGCCGGGTCTTATGTGTCGAAAACAAGCCAACAACTTAATGCCTTGCTGGCAAGGAATACGCATAAGGCCATAGAGGTTGATGTGGTGAAGGTTTTGAAGGGCCTGGAAAAGCCGGAACCCATCACCGGTCAAATCAATCAATGGCTGGCCGCCGATAAAAAAGTTTTAGTGTATACCAGCCGGCTTTTACAGGAAGGACACGACGATATAAGCAACCTGCACATCAACGCCCAAGTGTCGGATTTCCTGGTATCTCTTTTGAAAGGACTTGCGGTAAGGCCCCGGTATATACTGGCTAAAGGCGGCATTACCTCCAGCGATATCGCTTCAAAGGGGCTCCTGGTAAAAAGCGCCAGGATCCTGGGGCCGGTGATCCCCGGGGTTCCGGTCTGGCAATTGGGTCCCGAAAGCAGGTTTCCCGGGATGTATTATATCGTGTTTCCGGGCAATGTGGGTGATGAAAGAAGCCTGGAAACGGTTTGTCAGATCATGGAGGGCATAAAATAAGCTCAATCACACCATTGAAATTGAAGGATTGCCGGAATTTAAGAAAGGTCCGATACTTCTGTCCAAGGAGCAATGCCAATATAATCTTCAGTGAATTCGTTTTTTTTGCCCCGATAGATCAGGAGGGCCCGGCCGTCACGCGTATTTTTTAACCAAAATCTCAGATTTCTCAACATGGCGCCTTCTGCCTTAGTCGATGATTTGATTTCAATTGCTAATGGACCCTCCTCCCGGTCCAGTATCAAATCCACTTCGTTTCCCACATTGTCCCTGAAAAAATACATGCCTTGTTGACTGCCTGTATTAAATGTATTTTTTCGAATTTCAGTTATGATCCAGTTTTCAAATAGCGCACCACATGCAGGATGCCTGGTAAGGGCCTGGACATTTTTAATCCCCAATAAATGACAAAGCAGGCCGGTGTCATAAAAATACAGTTTAGGGCTTTTCACGATCCGTTTGTTTAAATTTTGGTACCAGGGTTGAAGTAAAAAGAGGATATAACTATTTTCCAGCAATCCCAACCAGGCAAGAATGGTTTTCGTGTCTACGCCGGTTTGACGCGCAAGCTCTTCCCGGTTGAGTATTTGACCGGCATGATTTGCACATAAGTGAAGAAAGCGGGTAAAAACTGCAAGGTTTGATATATTACGGATAAGCCTTACATCCCTTTGCACATAAGTTTGTACGTAACTATTCAGCCACTGCCCCGGATTGAGGCCCTCCTGCCAAATCTCAGGATATCCGCCAGTTAAGATTAACCGGTGTACATCAGAATAAGCCAAGTTTGAGGCCTTTAATTCGGCATAACTGAATGGAAGCAGAGAAAGATAACCCGCCCGCCCGGCAAGAGATTGAGATACTTGTTCATGCAATAAAAAATTATTAGAACCGGTCAAGATAAACTGACCGCGAGACGGATTATTATCAAGGATTTCCTGGAGATATCTGAATATATGAGGTACACGTTGAACTTCATCCAGGATCGCACCGGAAAGATATTGTTTCAAAAACCGATCAGGATTTAGCTCGGCTTCAAACTGCGTGCTTGGGTTTTCAAAATTGATATAGGTTTTTCCCTTAAACAGTTGTTTACTCAGGGTGGTTTTACCGCTTTGTCTGGGGCCGGTGATGCAAAGTGCCCTAAACTGGCGCAAGGCCTTGCGGGCTTCCGGCAATATTTGACGGTCAATCAAAGACTCCATTTTTGTAAAAATAGTCAAAAACTGGACAAAGACTCCATTTTTGTAAAAAATTACAAATCTGGAATTGATGGGGAGGACCCTGTGAAAAGGCATGTTGGGAAAAGGGTATCCGACCAGGGGTTAAAGCAAACCTCGTTATGCAACAGCTCAGCGCCCGCCGCCCGCCAATTTAAACCGCAAATGACTTTTGACCACCGGCCATTCCTGGATGAGAATACTGTAGACCACGGTATCCCGGAGGGTGCCGTCCGGCTGGAGGCGGTGGTTTCGTAAAATCCCGTCCTGCTGGGCGCCTAAACGCTGAATGGCGCGGCGGGATGCTTCGTTGAACCGGTGAGTCCTGAATTCGACGGCAATACATTCCAGGGACTCAAAGGCATATTGCAAAAGAAGGTATTTGCATTCGGTATTGACCGCCGTACGCTGGGCGTGGGTGGCATACCAGGTGGAACCGATCTCCAGGCGGCGAATCCCCGGCTCGATGTTCATATAACGTGTGGTGCCCACTATTTTTTTATCGGCATGCCGCAGGACCGCAAAGGGAAGGCTCTTGCCCAGGGCCTGTTCATTCAGGGCAGTTTCGATATAGGATTTTACGGTTTCGGGGGAGGGAACGGAGGTGTACCACAGCCTCCACAATTCGCCGTCCCGGGTGGCTTCGATCAGGTCGTTTTCATGGGTTTCTCCCAGGGGGATCAGGCTGACCTGTTCGCCGGTGAGTGTTACTGGGGAAGGGGGATAGGATGCGGAGGGCAAAGTAATTAGAGAAATTAAGAGAATTAAGGGAATTAAGAGGGTTTGGACTTAAAGGTGATTTTAAAATACAGGAGGATCAAAGCCAGGGAAAGGATAATGGCGTTGGCAATGATGATGGCCAGGTCCTTTTTGACAATGCCATAAAAAAGCCAGGTCGATACATTCCCCAGTAAAATCAAAAGCATCCAATAAGAAAGGTCTCCGGTCGACCGGGTTTGCCAGGCCTTATACACCTGGGGAACAAAGGTGACGGAGGAGAGAAAGGCGCCGAAAAGGCCTACGTAGTCGATCCACTGCATATAGGATTATAGGATTTATAGGATTGAGGATTGAGGATTGAGGATTGAGGATTGAGGATTGAGGATTGAGGATTGAGGATTGAGGATTGAGGATTGAGGATTGATAAGGGGACAAAGATAGAGTGGATTTAGTTAGCAGATTTGAGCCGGGGTAATCAGGAAAGAGGAGTGAATGAATAAATTCATTTTCGGGCACCTGATACCACCCTGCGAGAAAGTATTTAGATTTATACGATTTAATGTTAATAACATTTTTTTGGAAAAGATCGGGGAAATATATCAAAAACTGCTGAGGCCTTCTTCGGAACTGATTGCCGATATAAGCAGCCTGGATGGCGATATATTGATTCTTGGCGCCGGGGGAAAGATGGGCCCGGCCCTGGCCCGGAAAGCGAAGCAGGCCATTGATGCGGCAGGAATAAATAAAAAAGTAATCGGTGTTGCGCGGTTTTCGGAAGCCGGGCTGGAAAAGGAATTAAACCGGGAAGGGATTGAAACCCTCCGGGCGGATTTGTTACGGGATGATCAGCTTCAGGCCCTGCCAACGGTCAAAAACGTGCTGTACCTGGCCGGGACTAAATTCGGCACCCAGGGCAATGAATCCTTTACCTGGGCCATGAATGCCTATTTGCCGGGAAGGGTAGCTGAAAAGTTTAAAGATTCCAGGATTGTCGTGTTTTCAACCGGCAACGTATATCCCTTCGTTTCCGTAAAAAGCGGCGGAGCGCATGAATCCATTCAGCCGGAACCTTTGGGAGATTACGGACAGTCCTGCCTGGGAAGGGAAAGGTTGTTCCAGTATTTTTCGATTCTGCACCGGACACCCATCTTAATCTACCGGCTCAATTATGCCAATGATGTAAGTTATGGGGTTCTGCTTGAAATCGGCAAGTCCGTAAAGTCCCGAAAACCCATTGACCTCAACATGGGCCATGTGAATGTGATCTGGCAGGGAGATGCCAATGAGATCGCCCTGCGCGCGCTGCCTCATTGTGCCGTTCCGTGCAAATTGCTCAATGTCACCGGACCTGAAACCGCTTCGGTGCGCTGGATCGCCAATGAATTCGGCAGCTTGTTCGGAGAGCCACCCATTTTTACAGGAGAAGAGCAGGATACAGCCCTGTTGAGCAATGCTGCCGAATGTTTCCGGTTGTTTGGGTATCCCAGGGTGGGCTTAAAACAAATGATCGGGCTGCTGGCGCGTTGGATTGAGGAAGGGGGGAAGACCATAAACAAGGAGACCCATTTCCAGGAGAGGAAAGGGAAGTTTTAGGTAATTAAAGAATTAAGAATTAAGAATTAAGGGATGAAGGAGGAGGTATTCGGCTTATTGCATGAAGGAACGGTGATCCCGGCCCATCCGCTGGCCCTGGACAGCAGGCTTAAACTGGATGAAGCCCGGCAAAGGGGGCTTACCCGTTATTATATGGAAGCCGGAGCGGGTGGGATAGCGGTTGGGGTGCATACTACCCAGTTTGAAATCAGGAATCCGGGTATCGGTTTGCTGGAACCCGTATTGCGACTCGCGGCCGAGGAAGTCGATCAAGCCGCCTTAAACAGGCCTTTTATCAAAGTGGCCGGGATCTGCGGTCCCGTTGAGCAGGCGATAAAAGAAGCGGAGCTGGCAAAAAGGCATGGTTATCATTTTGGATTATTGAGCCCGGGAGGTCTGGCTGCTTATTCGGAAAATGAACTGCTCGAAAGAGCAAAAGCGGTTTCGGAGGTCCTTCCCGTTTTTGGTTTTTATTTGCAACCTGCGGTAGGGGGACGGGTATTGTCCTATGATTTCTGGCTTGCCTTTTCAGAGATTCCCAAGGTACATGCCATTAAAGTGGCCGCATTCAACCGGTACCAGACCCTGGATGTGGTGCGTGCGGTCTGTGAATCGTCCAGGAAGGATCAAATTGCCCTGTATACCGGCAACGACGACAATATCGTGGCAGACTTGCTGACCCCATATCAATTTATGGTGTCCGGAAGGCAGGTGACCAAAAGATTTGTGGGGGGCTTATTGGGCCACTGGGCAGTATGGACCGGCAAAGCGGTGGAGCTGTTGAAAGAAATCAAAACCTGCATCGGCCAAGGCTACGCAGGGACGGAACGCTTATTGGCCAAAGGGATCGCGGTCACGGATATCAATGCTGTGGTTTTTGATGCAAAGAATAATTTTAAGGGATGTATACCCGGCATCCACGAAATACTGAGGAGGCAGGGGCTCCTGGAAGGGGTCCACTGCCTTAACCCGGAGGAGACCCTCTCACCGGGACAAGGGGAAGAAATAGAACGGATCATCAGGATGTATCCAGACTTCCGGGATTGAATTAAATTTGATTCATTTCCTTTTATCGTTTCGAAATGAAAAACAAACGCAGGGATTTTATTAAATATTCTGGATTGGCCGGAATGGGATTGGGTTTAAAAGGTTGGAGGGATTTGGAATCCTTCGATCGGTTGAATGCGGTTTATCCCGGATTTAATGAATGGCAAAATGAATCCCTGAGCATTATCGGCCAGTACGGGCCCTGGGCTGCTAAAAGGATGGAAGGAAAGCGACCATCCTTTTCATTCCGAAACCCGGAATGGACCGATCCGGAGGCTTGGCGAAAATCGGCGCGGCAAAGGCTTAAGGAAAGAATGGCCATTCCGGAGCTGGGAAGCACCCCGAGGGTAACGGTACACAAACAATATGTATACGATGGCTTGTACATTGAAGAACTGAGTTGGCCATTGCCCTACGGAAGGCCTACTGAAGCGGTTTTGCTGAAGCCGGCGAATGCAAAAGGACCCCTGCCTGGCATCCTTGCTTTTCACGATCATGGGGGAAACAAATATTTTGGTACCCGGAAAATCACCAAAACTTCTGACCAACAGCATCCCCTGATGGTGTCCCATCAACGGGATTATTACAGCGGATTTGCCTGGGCCAATGAAATCGCCAAAAAAGGATACACGGTTTTGGTACCGGACGCCTTTGTATTTGGAAGCCGCCGGGTGATGATGCATGATGTACCGGTTTCTCAGAGACGCGGACTGTCTGACGAGGATCCGGAAAATCCTGAGAAAATAAAAGCATACAATGAATGGGCCGGACAACATGAACATATTCTGGCGAAGTCCCTGTTCTGCGCCGGGACCACCTGGCCGGGGGTATTTTTTGCAGAAGACCGGGTAGCCCTGGATGTCCTGGCGGCGCGCAGTGACGTGGATGCAAACCGACTTGGATGCGGCGGACTATCGGGGGGCGGCCTGCGGACGGTATTTATGGCCGGCCTGGACGAACGGATCCGGTGTGCGGTTTGCGTTGGTTTTATGTCTACCTGGAAAGACTTCCTTCTCAATAAATCTTATACCCATACCTGGATGACCTATGTGCCCCTGCTGCCCAATGAACTGGAATTTCCGGAGATCCTTGGACTGAGGGCTCCCCTGCCCACCCTGGTTCTGAATGATGTGGACGACGCCTTGTATACCATGGATGAAATGAAAAAGGCGGAGCAGATTCTGAAAGAAGTGTATGGCAAAGCGGAGGCCGCCCGACAGTTTGAATGTTCCTATTACCCGGGGCCGCATAAATTCGACGCCGCGATGCAGAAAGAAGCATTTGTCTGGTTTGATAAACACCTGAAAAGCTGACCTGGGGCAGAACCAAGCATAATGAAAGAAGATAAATTAAGCCCCGGGCATTTTATGGTGGGTGCGACCGGCTTTTTAAGCCTGTTTTCCCTGGTCGGGATCATGTTTTACGGCCTGCCCTTTTTTTACGATTTCTGGGTGCAGGAATTCGGATGGACCCGGGCGACGGTTACTTCAGGAAATGCTTTCGCCAAGGTCTTTGTCGGTTTGTTGGGCTTTTTTGCCGGATGGTTTATTGACCGCTACGGTCCCCGCCGGTTGATGCTGGCCGGGATCCTGATGGGAGGTATTGCTGTGATCGGCCTGAGCCAAATGACCCAGCTCTGGCATTTTTATGTTTTTTACCTGTTTAATGCCCTGGGATACATGTGCGGCGGGCCCCTGCCCAACCAGGTTTTGATCTCTCGTTGGTTCAGTAAATCCAGGGGAAAGGCCATGGGCATCGCTTATCTGGGCATTGGCATTGGAGGAATGCTGGTCCCCCAGGCCGCCCGGTGGCTGAATGTCCATTTTGGATGGCATCTCGCTTTAATGATCCTCGGCATGGCCATGATTGCCATTGCCTTTCCCATGGCCTGGTTTGTCAAAGAAAATCCGGAAGTCAACCTACAGGAAAAAAAAACGGAAACGGAAAAGATCCATTTGGCCGGAGTGCTGAAGTCCTGGCCTTTTTACCTGTTGGTGATCGGCAGTATGTGTTCCATCGGGGCAGTGAGCGGCACCAGTCAAAACCTCAAACTCTTTTTCAGCCTGGACCTGAAATATTCACAGGGAGAAGCTGCAAATATCATTTCACTGATCCTGGCATCCAGCATATTTGGACGCTTGTTTATGGGCTGGCTGGCCGACCGCATCCCTAAAAAATACGTCATGGTATTGATCTATTGTTTGGTGGCCGGCTCCATTCCCTTATTGTATTCTGTATCCACCCCGGGTGTCGTCTATCTGTTTGCTATCCTGTTTGGGATTGGTCTTGGGGGGGATTATATGATCATTCCGCTCATGGCCGCTGAATTGTTTGGGGTAAGGGTTATGGGCCGGGTCATGGGGCTTATCCTCACTATGGATGGTTTGGGCGAAGCCTTTGCCCCTATGCTGGTGGGTTGGCTAAGAGATATAAGCGGAAGTTATGCCAATGGTTTTGCCGCGCTTATTGCACTGGCTGCCATTGGAGCCCTGGCGATTGCCTTTTTACCAAAGAAAATGAATAAAGCATGATGGCCTGCCGTCCAATGACGGAAGCGGACATACCGCGGGGATTGGACTTATGCAGGCAGGCGGGATGGAACCAGCTTGAAAGGGACTGGCAAATTTTCCTGAAGCTCAGTCCAGGGGCTTGCCTGGCGATGGAAGAGGGCAAGGTCATCGGCACAGCGGTCACCCTGCCTTACGGGGATCGTTTCAGCTGGATTGGAATGGTCTTGGTGGACAGGGAATATAGAGGTCGGGGCATAGGCATGGAATTGCTGCGAAAGGCCCTGGATCTGATAAATAAAGAAACTACGGCTAAACTGGATGCCACTCCCGAAGGGCGGCAACTTTATCTTAAAATGGGTTTTGTGGACGAATATCCTTTGAGCCGGATGATCAAACCGGGGGTGAACCACTCCCCTTATATCAGCGCCGCAAAGGTTTTTCAAAAGAATGAATGGGGAGCCATAAAGGAGGCGGACAGTCCAATTTTTGGCGCCGATCGCCTTTCTTTGCTTGAATGGATTTGGACATGGGCTCCGGAAATGGCTTTTGTTCTGAAAAAAAACAATAAACTTTTGGGGTATTGTTTTGGCCGGCCGGGGCACCGGTATTTTCATATTGGTCCCGTGGTGGCCGCCGATGCAGAGACCGCCCGGCACCTTGTGCTGGCGGCAATAAACCAGGGCAGAGGCCGGTCTCTTCTTTTGGATGTACCGCATTTTGACCCCTCCTGGCCAGTTTGGTTAAAGTCTATTGGCTTTGAAGAACAACGCCCGTTTTACAGAATGTATCGGGGGTCAAACCGTTTTCCAGGCGAACCGGAAAAACAATACGCAATCCTCGGTCCGGAATTCGGATAAAAAAAATACAAGTCATACAACCTTTTTCCACTTCAGCGCACTAATGGGTGATGCCCGCTTCAAAAAACCGGTCCAAAACCGGTGGTCTGGGAGAAAGAAGGATATTGATTTTTACAAGTCATGAATTTTATTGATCAGGCGCTGGTGACGACCTATCTCAGGACCCGGGATGAGACCGCTTTCCGTTTGTTGTATTCCAGGCATGCCCAGGCCCTGTGGAATATGGCTATGAAACTGGCAGCCGGCAATAATTCCCAGGCCGAAGAAATGGTCCAGGATACCTGGCTCAGGACGATCATCGGCCTGTCCTCGTTTGAATGGAAATCCAGTCTCCGTACCTGGATGATTAAAATCCTGATCAACCGGTGGAGGGAAATGAATAGAAAAAAATCAGAAGTGCCGCTGGAAGAAAGCCATATGCAGTCGCACGCGCATACAATAAAAATAAACGACCCCCAACCCTTGATGGCCTTGTTGCCCGAGGGGTACCGGACGGTCCTCCTGTTGCACGACCTGGAAGGATACAAACATGAAGAGATAGCCCGGATGCTGGACATTGCACCGGGAACCAGCAAAAGCCAGCTGCACCAGGCGAGAAGAGCTTTCCGCAACCTTATTCAAAAGGAAAACATTTAATTCAAACCGATGGAAAATCCATTGACGCCGGAAGAAAAAAAAAGACTCCAAATCCATACACCCCATGAGCGGGTCCCTGCTTATTTAATTACCAAAATCATCAAAAAAATGAAACAGGAAAATCTCATTCTGGAACCCAAACCACTGTTGACCAGGTCATGGTCAGGCCTTGCCGCATCCCTCTTGCTGGGTATCGGATTATTTGCCGCGGGATACTTTACAGGCAAACCGGACGGATCGCGGGATTCAATGGCGATGCCTGCGCCCAAAGCCTCGAAATTCATACTCCTGGTACATAATGACGACCTTCCGGCCCAGGATCCCATGCAACAGGTCAGGGAATACAGGGCCTGGTTGGAGGACATCCAGGCGAAAAGAATTGCCGGGGGGGAGCACTTGCATAGCAGTGGTTGGATCTTATCCGGGAAAAATCGGGAAAATCGGGTTGAGGCAAGACCGGAATTCATGGGAAGACAGGAGCTGGGAGGATATTTTACTTTTGAAGCGGATAATGCAGACGAGGCCCTGGCCATTGCAAAAACCTGTCCGCATCTGAATTATCAGGGGACGCTGGAATTGAGGGAGGTTTATAGGTAATTAGTTGGTCAGTCAGTCAGTTTGCCAGTTAGCTAGTTGGTCAGTTTATCTCTGGCGCAGCCTGAGACGCTGAAGTAACTCCGGGCGGCAACTCCATCAGGTAAAAATTCCGAAAGTGGATTTCCGCCCCCTCCGATTCCAGGCATAGATAGCCCTTCTTTTGGGTGGCTTTTGCAAGACCGTTTACAAATTTGCCGTTTACAGACAGCTTCACCACTCCATCGACACAGACCACGTCGTAGGTATTCCATTCACCACGGCCCCTGCACCGGTTTTCGATGGACTTGCTCCGGGTATTTCTTGGGTTGTCCGGAACGGTTTCCACGCCCCCGACTCCAAAAAGTTCGCCGTGCACATAAGCAATGGGGGGTTCGACGCCGTCTTTGGTATGCAGTTTGACCCAATCCAGTTCAAGCATTTGGACTTCCACTCCATTGGGAAGACGGTTCTTTTCTCCCGGGATGGCGTCACTCCAGACGAAAATCCCCGAATTTCCCCCGGGTTCCATATGTTTCCATTCCACGTGGAGGATAAAATTTTCGTATTGTTTTTCGCTTCGCATCACCCCGATAGGCCTTCCCGAACAAACCAGTTCATTCTTTTTCAAAGTCCAGGTACCGGGATCCGTGTTGACGTTGATCCAGTTTATGGTTGTTCCTTTTCTTTTCTCCTGGATGGAAGAGACCTCTTTTCCAAAAGACAGGGTTGAAGGTTGCGCAACCGAATATTGGAAGTTGCTCACCAGGAACAGCCAGCAACAGGGTTTAATAAATCGCGCCAAGAGGTTCTTGTTTTATATGAATGCGGGTCAGCCCAAAACCTTGGTAATGCCGGGGATGGCCACTTCCGGTCCGGCAAATTTCAAATCCCAGTTAAACTGATCTATGGAGGGGCCGAGCACCTGATTCGATTGGAGGGCGTCCTCCCAGCTGATCGTTTGTCCGCTATAGGCCACCATCCTTCCCAGAATGGCCACCATGGTGCTGTTGGCCATCATTTGACCGTCATTCATGGGTTTGCCGTTCCGGATAGAGGCGAAAAGTTCATTGTGCTGGGTCTGGTAGGGATCGTTTTTTTCTCCCTGATACGTCCACCGGGTTTTGCCGTTGATTTCAGGGATCCCCGTGCTTTTCACCACGGCATGACCCAGGGAACCCGCAATTTCCACCGAATTGCGCGTGGAACAACCGGCTTGTTGACGGCTGAAACTGAAGCCCCTGATTCCGTTGCCATATTCGTATTCAATGGCAAAGTGGTCATAAATGTTTCCGTACATTTTATCAACCCGGGCCTGCCTCCCCCCGGTCCCGGTGGCCTGCAGGGGCAGTTTATCGCCGACGGCCCAGGACATCATATCCAGGCTGTGAACGATCATCTCCACGAGATAATCTCCCGACAACCAGTTTTGGTAATACCAGTTGCGCATTTGATACTCCATGTCCGTCCAGTTTTCCTGGCGTGGTTTATACCAGAGATAACCACCGTTGCGGGTGGAGGATACAGTGCGTACTTCGCCGATTTCACCCTGCGTGATCCGCTCAAAAAAGGCCCGTTTTGCATACTCATAACGGAAGGTGAAACCCGATACGAGAGACAATTTTTTATCCGAAGCTTTTTTCGCCGCGGCCAGCACCTTGCGAATCCCGGGGGCGTCGACCGCGACCGGCTTTTCACAAAAAACGTGTTTTCCCGCATCGATGGCGGCGATCAGATGATCCGGTCGGAAGGCAGGAGGGGTCGTCAGGATGACCACATCCACCCCCGAGTCGATGACTTTTTTATAAGCGTCAAAACCAACAAATTTATGAGAGGGATCCACCTTTACTTTTTGGGCAGCCGCTTCCACGAGGGATTTGTAGGATTCTTCAAGTCGGTCCAGGAAAACATCCCCCATCGCGGTAAGCACCACATCCGGATCGGCTGCCAAAGCCTGTGCCGCGGCGCCCGTGCCCCTTCCCCCGCAGCCGATAAGGCCTACTTTCAGAGTATTTGCCGTTTTGAACGTTTTCCGGGCAAAGGCCTGTCCCGGCAGGCCCAGGTTAAAGGCCACAGTACCGCCCATTATGGCTGCCCCGGTCGATTTTATAAAAGTCCTGCGATCATTGCCAGAAATTTTGTTTTTTTTCATATTCAACAGTTTAATTGAAAGAAAGACAACGTATTCATTTACTGAACACGATTGGACAAACAAAATAGTTAGATTTAAACAAATTTTTGCGCAAGAGGACAGAAGGTCTTGATGAAAACAGCCAAGCCCGTTCTTTACCTGAATCAATGACTATGTTTTCAAAAAAAATCATTCCTCTCCTGTTCTCCGTATTCTATATTCAGGTTGCATGCGCCCAGGTCCCCGGGCAGGGTATAATCGAAAACAGGTATGATCAGCTGATCGAAGCGCCCCAGGTTGCGGATCAATGGGAGAATTGGCGCAGGGAGATCAGCGATTGGAAAGACTCGGTCCTGCACCGGATGGCGTACCGGGGAGAAATATACCGAAAGCCGGAATACCAATGGGCTTCGAAAGCCTATTCCACCTTATTCCTTATGGCCAACGATAAAAACCTGTATGACCCATACGGGAACTTTGCAATCAAAAAATATCTGGAAAAATATGAGGAAGGATACGGGGGCGTGGATGTGGTGATCCTCTGGCCCACGTATCCCCAGCTGGGTTTTGACGAAAGGGACCAGTATTTTTTTTACAGGAACCTCCCGGGAGGGGTAAAGGCCCTGAAAGCTTTGTGCGAGGAGCTCCATGCCATGGGTAAAAAACTGATGATCGCTTATAATCCATGGGACCACACAGCCCGGTTGGCGGGCAGGAACGATGTGGATGAATTATTGAGCCTGTTGAAAGAAATTGGAGCGGACGGCTTTTTTCTGGATACCATTTCCAATTTTGAAAGCCTGTTTCAGGTACTGAAAACTTCAAGCCCCGGCGCTGTATTTCAGTCGGAGATCCCCATCGTCCCGGAGGCCCTGGACCAGGTCCATCAGTCCTGGCTGGAAATGGCCTGGACGAGAAACCATGCGCTGGAATTCAATGAAGTTCCGACCCTCGTTCGCAACCGTTGGCTCGAACCCAGGCATATGATTTACAGGCTGTCGAGGCACAGCCACGAACAATCCACGCTGATTCAGAATGCCTGGATCAACGGCTGTGGAATCGTGATTTGGGAAAACGTATTCGGCACGGTCAATGAATTGAATCCCCGGGACCGGTCTCTTCTGGATGCAATGCTTCCGGCACAGCGCCGATACTCCCGGTTTTTTACCGAGGGCCGGTGGACTCCCCTGGTTCCCGTATGGCTCAACCGGGTCTATGCAAGTCAATGGGAGCTGGAAGGCAAAAAACTCTGGACCTTGATCAATCGCCAGGAACAATGGGCCAAAGGGACGGTCCTGGCAGATGATTTTATACCGGGTATGAAATATTATGACCTGATCACCGGAAAAGAGGTGAAAACAAAAACGGCTGGCGGAAAAACTTTTTTAATTATCGAATTAAGACCCAAAGCGATCAGCGGGATTCTATCCATCCCGGAAAACGAAAGGACCGCGGATTTTAGTAATTTCCTGCAAAGCCAGGCCTCAAAGGATAAAAATTCCGATTTCAGTACGGCATATTCCATTCCCGGCCACCATCTTAAACCAGTGCCAAACACCGTCAAATATTTGAAAAATAAATTACCCCAAGGCATGGTGGAGATCCCGGTATCCCGTGATCCGGTAATTCTGGAATTCCAATTCCGACAAAGGGAATGCGGTTTTTACCCGCTGGTGGGCATCGAAGACTTCTCTTACAGCCGGGCCATCAACCAAATCTTGTCTGCACCGGTAAAAGGGATGCTCAATTCTTATGCCATGGATGAAACCACGGTGACCAATGCCCAGTTTAAACGATTCCTGGAAGATTCCGGATATAAACCGGCCCATCCCGAAAATTTCTTGAAACATTGGAAAGGCAACAAGATCCCGGAGGGCCTGGAAGCACATCCCGTAGTGTGGGTCAGCCTGGATGATGCACGAGCCTATGCCCGGTGGGCGCGAAAACGATTGCCCACCGAAGCCGAGTGGCAATGGGCAGCCCAAAACGGAGCCCGGGAAACCACCTATCCCTGGGGAAATGAATTTGATTCCACCGTATGCAATCACGGTCAGGTCGGGGGCCTCAGCCCCGTGAAACAGTATGAAAAGGGAAGAACCCAATCCGGTCTTTATGATATGAGTGGAAATGTCTGGCAATGGACGGAAAGCGAACGCACGGATGGATACAATAATTATTGCATATTGCGGGGCGGCGCCGGGTATGTAAACAGGAATTCACATTGGTATGCCGACCAGGGAGCGCAAAAAACAAAATTTGGGGCCAAGTACCTTTTGACTTATCCGGGACTGGACCGATGTGCAACGGTCGGTTTCAGATGCGTGGTGGACCTGTAGCGGGCGAATTAATTCGCCCAGGTCGGGTATGTAGTTGATGTAACATACGAATTTATTCGCCCGCTACAATCGCCCAAGGCGAATAAATTCGCCTGCTACAGGTACTTTTCTTTAATGATATTTATATGATGCAACTCGTGTCCGGCGATATGATAACCCAGGGCCCGGACCGTTGCGTTATTTTTATTTGCCGTTCCCATCCGCATCAGGGCGGCCTCGTCAAAGCCATTAAATAAGGCTATGGTCGCCAGGCGAACGGCTTCGTATTCCTCCATGATATTGTCTATGCTCCTTTCATTGGCATTGGATAACAAAACGTATGCATCCTGGTCAAAGCCCGGCAAAGGAATCTTTTCATTTCTGGCAAAACACAAGGCCCGGTAGGCGTAAATGCGTTCATCATCCATGATGTGGACCAGGCTTTCTTTTATGGTCCACTTCTCCGGCGCATACCGGTACGTCCATTTTTCTCCAGGTATCGCGGAGACCATCTGCTTAACCAGGTTAAGATTTTCTTGAAGATGTTTTAATAACAGGCCATCGTCCGGCAAAAGGTCGATATACATGGACGCATAAAATGGGTACTCCCCGGGTTCCGGTTTTTCAATCTTTTTCAAGTCAGACATTTTTAATAAGACCGATTGGACGTATTATTTTTTAAAATCCACCACAATTTGTCCCTTTCCTTTTGTCAAATGGATTTCTTTTGAAAGGCCGCCTACGGTCACTTTATATTTTCCATAAAAAGCCGGAACCGAAAACAGCCCTTCGCTTCCAGCGGTCCCGGACTCTTTGGTCCACCATTCCTTATAAATCAAATCTTGGTATGCCTGAGCCGCCGGAGTGGGTGACCAGTCGCGCTTATACAGGGAGGAGGAGGGAATCCAATTGGCCCCGGCCCAGAATCCCCACATCAGGATCCCCTCGACGGCCGGATGCGCAAAACAGATTTTGTAATAGTCTACCATTTCCCTGGCCCGAAGGGCTTCTTCCTCCGGGCTCATCTCCGTGATTTTTTCGATATGGTATTTCGAACGCTGTCCGGGCATGTTAAACTCCGTAATCCGGACCGGCAGTCCGAATAAGCCCAGGGAATCCAGGGCGTTTTTAAGCTGATTCCGGTCGAAGGTATCCGAATGGAGATGTCCCTGGACGCCAATTCCGGCAATGGGCGCCCCTTGTGCGAGTAATTTCCGGATCTGGGACAGGTACTCCGCCAGTTTATTTCCGGTGAGGATATCGTAATCGTTCAAATACAGTTTGGCTTCCGGGTCGCCCTGGTGGGCCCATTGGGCCATGAGCCTGGTGATATCGGGGCCAAGGCGGTCTTCATAATAATTGCCGTGTATCATTTCATTGTTGAGGTCGTATTCGGCAAAGCGGCCCTTGTACCGTCTGGTGACCGTCTCTGCGCGGTTTTCGAGGGTTTGAAGCAGGCTTTGGTCATCCAGTTCCTTAACCCAGTCTTGGACAAAGCGCGGTATGCCCCAGAAAAGATTATGTGCACGGAGGGGGATCTGGTGTTTTTCGGTCCATTGCAGCAACTGATCTACCACCTTATAATTGACCTCGCTCCTACGGGGTTCCATGCTGGGCCATTTGACCGCATTTTCCGTAACGGCGGAATTGAAATTTTGAAGGAATTTTTCTTCATATTGTTTATGGTCCTCCTCTTTCATAGTGCCGCCGCCAAAACCGTTGCTGAGGGCGCAGCCAAACCAGAAGTCGTGACGCAGTTGTTCCACCGTGACCATGTCCCCCGGATTGGCCCGGACTTTTAAAACCCCTTTCCGGTGGCGGTTGATGTCGTCGGCGATGCCCGGATACTGTGCCTGGACAGAAAGAGGCCAGTTCAATAAAGCGGTTAAAAAAACGGCCATGCCGGATTCGGGCCGGAAGAATAACTTAAAAAAAGAAAAAGAAAACATTGGAATTATATTTATAACCATTTAATGCTCGACATGCTCAAAATGGTGGCGCGGGCCTCATCCGAAAAGGGGCTGAGTTCCTCCAGAGTAATGATTTGATCTATAACCAGGCCTGCTACACAGGATAAATAGTGCGACCCGGTGATGCCATTATATCTTCTGCCGATATGGTTATCAAATTTTCGGATCATACTATATAGAGCATGATAGGTTTCTTTTACGTCTTTATTTTTGGCTTTCCAGTTGCACAATATTGATTCGGCTTTTTCCAATCCGGTGGTGAATTCGCGCTGAAGACCGGTCTCAATAAGTTCCCGGCAGGTTTTTTTGTCTTTTTTGGACAGTTCCATAAGAAAAACTTAAAGGTGAATTAAACGCTATTCATCAAAGCTATAAATCTTTCTGCCGTTCAGGTTCTGAATATTCCGGTAATTGTTTTTTAATAAAGCCTGGAACTGGGCAAGCTGGCTTGCGGACGCGGTAATTTTATTTTTTAACACATACCAATGCACTACTTCAGAACAAGGAGGCGTGGTCAGTGATCCACTGTAGTGATAATAGCTTTTATTCAATGGCAGAAGTTCCGTCAATTCGATTTCTGAATGATCGGTGTAGGTTCCCTCTTCCGCAGGGAAGCGGGACAAATATTGGTTAAATAAGGAATTGGAAGCCCCTTCTTCAAATAACACGCCGATCACCGCAAAGTCTGAATCGGTGGCCTTGTGCACGAAATGAACTTCCAGGGGAGATTTTTTTCCATCCACCTGGTGTTCGCTCTGTGCATGATAATGAAATTGCAATAATTCATATTGGGTTCCACCAATAGTTAATTTATTGCCGGGATCACAGACAAACTCGATGGTATGCCCGTTGTTTTCTATTTCGGCGGCGGTGGTTGAATAGCCGAAAGTTAATTTTGAAAGGTTTGGCTGGGCCACTGCACCAGTAATATTGACCGGCGACTGACTCATTCCGCCGCAGGCGTTGTATCCTGTGCAAAGATCAGCCCAATGATCCTGTCCGCCTGCCGTCATCGTATAGGTCCAGTGGATATTGGTGCAATCCGTGGGAATGACGGCGCTGTCGTAAACACAGCTGGAGACGACGAGGGAAAGGACCGATATTCTCCAAAAAGGATACCACTTTTCCATGCAAAACATTAGGATAAGGATTTTCGGGAGACCATCCGATCAAATATTGATTCCATTGACCTTATAAAATCTGATTAAACTCAAGCCGCTCCCCATCCGGGCCCAAAATATAAAAATAACGGCAGCCGTTTTTCCAGAAAGGCAAAAATACGGGGCTCTCTTCTATTGGATTAAACCCCCGGGCTTTCATGCCTGAAAAGACCAGGTCAATGTCCTGTACATCAAAAGCAATATGATCTACAGGTCCGTCCTTTCTGTTTCTGATTTCAGGTAAAAAACGAGCAGGAAACTGATACAACTCAATCAGGATTTCCCCTTGTTTCATCATGACGCAGGTGCCGCGCTCCCCCTGGTAATCAAAGGGGGATTCCATCGCCGCTTCAAATCCCAGTCGCTGATAAAAGGGAACGGATTTTCCAAGGTCGGTAACGGGTATGCCGATGTGCTGGATTTTATTTAGCTGCATTGTCAGATTATTCTATCAAATATATAAGTAAAGGGATGGGGTGTGCCGAGGTTACGGACTGAGTTATTCCTTCGCTTTATTAAAAGGTTTCAGGGTCACCGGGCCCAGGAGCCCGGAAGGGCGCGGATCCCAGTGGATGGCGGTAAACAGGCCGTCCGGTCCCCGGTTTTCGGCTAAACGGGCCGGGAAGTTGATATTGTAAAACTTTTTCCAGGGCACGCCTCTTTTTTCCAGGTCAATGATCCGGTTTGCCATGCTGTTGGTAACCAGGATTTCCAGAGTATTGGTCCTTTTAAGAAGGGAGGAGGGGAAGAGGACCCGGTGTACCGGCCCGATGGTGGTGGCCAGGACGCTGTCATTCAGTTTTATTTCAGCGGTTTCAAAGACCGTACCCAGGTCAAGCAAGTAATGATCATATCTTTTGGAGGGCAATTTGAAGGTAATAGAGTAGGAAGCCGTTCCGGAAAAGGTAGGGGCACCGGGAAGCGGAAGTTTGGTCCAGTCCTGCAACTGATCGATACGGACACTTTCGGAAAGCGCAGGCCCGCCTGAAATGAATTTTAAATTCCAACCTGAATCCTGGTCAACGGCTTCTCCTGCCGGTTCAAAAAATGGAAAAGAAGGACCCTCGATTTTTTGACGGGTCGTTTCAAGGATCACGGTTTCCCCGGGCAACAATGAAATCCATACTTCGGTCCCGGAAGCGGTTTTTTTCCAGCGCGCGAGGCCGGATTGGTTTTTCATAGGATCAAACTGAAGCACGGAAGCAGCGGAGGCATTTACGGTCAGCCAGTCTTTTAATTCAGAATCACCCGTATTTTTTATGAAATAATAATAGCCGGTCTCCGTCTTGCGACGGATGCAGGCAAGGTTTTTTTGATAAATGGCCTTTTCCGATCTTATCTCTGCGGCATCAAGCAGGGCCTGGAGTTCCGGTCCTTTATATACCCGCCCGAGGCCGTGATCCATATACAACTTCCCCGCCTGGTTTTTTTTTAATTGCAGCGCATTCACCAGGGAATCCAACAGCCTTTGGTTTTCTTCGTGCAAATAAAACCCGGGGACATGGGTGGGATATACATGAAAAATGATTTTAGCTCCTTTCCGGATCAGGCTGTCGATTTTAAAGAGGGTCTGGATGGGCATAAATTCCGCACCGCTGATGACCATAGTCTGGTAATCGCCTCCCGGAGCGATTAATTTTCCATTCAAACATTGGAGGGATTGAATCTGCCGGTCACTGATCAGGTCCCAGGCATACCCGGATTGGATCAATTCTTCCGCAGCGGATTTAAAGATGCTGCCTTCAAAACCCTGCATGCCGTCAAAATGGTGCAACACAGAATTACCCAACTGCTGGTTGCGGTCCGCGAAAGGGAAGTACAACAGGATATCCTGGTCCGGATTTCCTTTTTGCAGGAAAGCCTGGCAGCGGCTGATGTAATCATTGAGCGCTTTAAAGTCTTTCCAGGCCGGGTTTGCGGGGTTGAGGTGCACCGCAGCGTAAAACAACCAGCCCGGCCAACTTTCATTAGGCGGGGAATAATTGGTGCCATGGTAAACCAGATGATTGACTCCGCCGAGAAAATATTGATCGGCTGCTGCCCGGACATCAGACAGGGAGGAGATAAAATGCTCATGGAGCCAGGTGGCTGCTTCAGCGGAAGCCAAGGGTTTTCCAAGCACATGGGCGGCAGAGGAGGCAAACTTAAATCGGAGGAGATCGGTGCCTTCGGTTTCGGGAATGTCGACGGCCCCGTAAAGGTCCAGGATATTGGCCGGTGATCCATGACTTTGGTTCCGGATCCATTTATTTTTCTGATGTCCCCAATGGGTCCAGGTCCGGGTGAATTTTTCAAGGACCAGTTCCGAAACGGTTTCCCGGTAGTCATATAAAACGAGTGCGCTTTTTTCATCCGGCGTTTCTGAAAATAAAGAAGGAAGGTGGGCTTTAAGATCATACCCCCTCCTGGAATTAAATTCCTCAAAAAACCGGGGTGTCCAGTCGCTCTGGCCACGGGCATCGTCTACTTCGTAACTGTCATTAAAAAATCCCCTCAAGCCGGACAAGTCTGTGTTTTCAAAAGCCCGGTCAAAAAAGGATAAATATTCCCGGACGGCCGCTTCGTCAAAATGATCGATCACATTTCCTTCTCCTCCGGGCGCGGCCCTCTCCACCATTTTGCCATGAAGACCCTGAAATAGGGCGTAAAGGGTCCAGGTGCCCTGCGGGGCCGTCCATTCCAGAAGGCCCTTGTTTACTTTTTGGCTAAGGTCCATCCATTGACCCAGATCATTGAAAGCGAACAACCCTATCAGAGGCAAGGCCACCGGATGCCTGACCTGGTCAATGGCAAGGGCCTGGAGATCCTCATTGTCGGTAATGGGATAAATGACATCCGCCACCGAAAGGCGTTCCCCATTGGCTGTGCGCACAAATCCCTCCTGGAAGTATTGGATGGTATCTTTCAGGGATTGGCCTTCACGCAATTGGTATTTTTTATGCGCAAGGTATTTGCAGGCCTGGTCTTCACCGATCCAGGGTCCGCCGAAAGGCCAGCCGGTGCCCGTAGCCATATCGATCCCCAGGCCGAGTTTTTTTGCTTCTCTCAAAACAAAGTCAAACACCCCCATCCATTGAGGCGAGAGATAGTCGATAAACCGGGCTTCATGGCCCTGTACTCCGTAAATCGGCGTGATTTCCAGGCCTCCCAAACCGGCTTCCTGGTATTGTTTCATAGCCCACTTCAGCCCGGGCGTATCCACAGCGCTGCCCTGCCACCACCAGCGCGTCCACGGCCGGGTGTCCCTACCGATTTCGGGCCACTGGATCTGCGATTTTGCAAGAAAAGGAAAACAAAAAAGGAGCAGGATCGACAGGCCCCTGACCTCTTTATTTGCGGATAGTATTGACAGCATTACGGGAGGTCAAGATACCGTAAATCAAAATTTTCAGGAAGGTTCAATAACCGATAAACGGTTTTGAAGTGGGCAGCGATTTATTTCATCAGAAATTTTTCTCCTTTGCTGTTGACCCGGTAAAACTTACCTCCCTCCACCAGCATGGCCTCGGAATTGCCCCCGGCATGATATACATCGGTATTGAATACCCTGCCGTTGTACAATACGCTGATGGTATCGGCCACTACGGTATGCCCGGTGGTGATGTATTTTACGCCAAATACATTGAGGGTGGTGTCGACCTGGCCGCTTGTTGCGGGGGACTTTTTCGAATAATAACCCCTGTACCAGAAGGGCCCCAGGTCGCTGAACAGGATCTCCGTCCAGATATCCGGATAATTGTATGTAGTATCCGGGTAAAAGGGACGGGCCAGTTCGTTGATCGCCGGCGCCGGCACATTCATATAATTCACCGGGGTGGAGATTCCGCCATGCACAAAAAGGATATCGCCGATCCGTTGAGCGATGTTTTTGGTGCGCAGCCAGCGGCCGAGTTCCGTATTGTCCCAATAAAAGGAGATATAGGGCACTCCCATCATCTTGGCATGTTCCATATATCGGGGGTGCACATATCGGAAATCCCCGTTCATATTCATGATCTCGTGGTTGCCCAGCACGAAGTGCACATAACCTTTTGCTTCCCGGGCCTTTTCTTCCAGGGCGTACATGAGCCAGAGCACTTCATTCTGCTGGCTGCCCCGGTCGAAAAAATCTCCGGTAAACACTACCTCCCCCTTGCCGTAGGTCCAGTTGAATTCCTGGTCGATGACCCCGTTGACCTGGAGCAGCGTCCGCAGCGCTTTGAAATTAGCCTCGATATCGGAGATGGCCAGCAATTTGGCCGGTTTGCCAAACTCTGATTTTTCATTGCTGAGCCTGTTTTTAAGTTTAACGGTGAAATATTTTCCGGGCTCGTCCGTCGCTACCCGAAGTTCAATGTTCTTTTTCTGGGAAACGGGAAAACTGTCCGTGGTGACCGATTTGATGCCCCCTTCCTGGTAGATATACTGGACATAAATCAGGTCGTTTTTGTACACGACATAGGGTCCGTCGATCTGTATTTTTTCAACCGGCTGGTTTTCCTGGAAAAAGCCGGAAAGGAAAGGAGCCAGTAAAATAAAATAAAGCACAATCATTCAGCAAAGGTATTTGATAAAAATAAGACGCTGGCCATTCACACAGAGTTCATAAGGAAACCTTAAAATAAAGATAAGAGGATAATCTTTGTATAACCCGGAAGTTTCTATTTTTCCAGCATATCCAAACATTCCCGGCCTCAGGCTAAAACTCTATCACCGCTTTCATGACCAGATTGCCGGGATCGTAAAGTGTTTCAAACTGCTTCGCTACGACGCCAAAAGGGATGCGGTGGGTAATCAGCGGATCTACGGATAGGGTTTTATTTTTTATCAGATCCCGGACCCGGATAAAATCTTTACGGGTAGCATTCCGGCTGCTTTTTAAGGTGGCTTCCCGTTTATGAAATTCAGGATGGGAAAAATGAAAGGCTTCTTTTTGAAGGCCGACCAGTATAAATTGTCCTCCATGGGCCAGGTACTGAAGCCCGGATTCAATGGCTTGCAAATTTCCCGTCGCGTCGATGACCACCGGGGCCATGTCTCCGTTGGTCCAGTTTCGGACTTCATTTATAAAATGCGATGGATCCCGGTTGAGGAAGGTATGGATTGAATAAAAGGAGGATGCAAAGGCCAGCCTGCCCGCGTGAACATCAGCCAGTCCAACCACCGCTCCGGCCTGCAAGGCCAAGATGGATGTACACATACCGATCGGGCCCGCACCAAAGATCAGCACCTGTTTTCCTTTGATGTTTTCTGCCCTCCGAATGGCATGTGCGGCGATGGACATGGGTTCAACCAGGGCGAGTTCGTCTTCGCTTAAATTTTCTCCGGGGATGATGAGCGGAGAGGGGACCAGATAGTATTCAGCCATGGCGCCATCCAAATGAACTCCACAGACCACAAGCCGGCTGCAACAATTCGTTTTGCCAGACCGGCAGGCGATACAGGAACCGCAGGATATATAAGGCAGAAAAGTGCATAGATCCCCCGGACGGATATCCGGCGCATCCCCACTGACATATTCTGCGGCCACCTCGTGCCCAAGGATTCTTGGATATTCAAAATAAGGTTGCCTTCCTTTATAGGCATGAAGGTCGGTACCGCATATCCCGACTTTTTGTATGCGGAGTAGAGAATAACCTGCCCGGGATGCTGGTTCTGGTTTGTCCTGGTATTCAAAGTGGCCAGGAGTGGTGCAATTAAGTACTTTCATTTTTTTTTAAATGGAGAGCACGGAATTTATAAAAAGCTCTGGAGTTTTTGCAAGGGTCAGACATTGCTCACGGAGTTTTAAATTAGCGTTACTGTTTTTTTATAAAAAATATTTCTCCGTGTTCCCCGTGTTCTCCGTGCGAAACTAAATGGAGAGCACGGAATTTATAAAAAGCTATGGAATTTTTTGCACTGGGCAGGTAGAGCTCAAGGCGTTTTTAAAAAGTCTTTCCGTTTTTTTTATAAAAACATACCTCCGTGTTCCCCGTGTTCTCCGTGTGAAACTCTCCACGCGAACCCTCATCGCCGGATAGACCCATACTGCAAAACAATCACCTGGACCGACCTCGCCGGGAAATCCTCCGTCAGCACCCCACTCTCAATCGTATAGCTGGTTTCCCTTGGCGTTATGACCGAAGGGCTATTCATCCGGTTAAACGCCAAGTCCGCATTGGAAGACAAGACCGTGCCCCGGGCCTGGAATTTATCCGGGGGCAACCCGTCGATGAGGATGTTTATTTTTTGTGCCTTTCGCGCCGCATTCACGAGTTTGATAATTACCTGGTTTTGATTTTTATCCAGGACAGCGGACGCATAAAGGCTGTCCTGCCCCGCTATGACTGAATCCTGCCGGGTAATGGGGATCATGTGACTTCCCCGGTTGGTGGAAAATAATTTTTGTACATAATAATTCGGTGTGGCCATGACCCGAAGATTGTCAAACCAAATCAGGTCGGGCCTCCATTGCCAGGCCTCCACATGGGCCAGCAGGGGGGCATAAGAGCACATGCGCACCAGATCGGCATTTCGCTCCAATCCGGTCATGAATGCGGCTTCGGCCAGGGCGCTTAGCCAGGTGTTGCGCGATTCCGGCTGGGCATCCTCCTTGTCGTGGGCCGCGTATTCTCCGGCAAAGACTTTGGGGCGGTTGCGGTCGTAATGGTCGTAACGGCGGGCATTGGCAAAAAACCAGGCCGGGGGCAAATAATAATGTTCGTCCACAAAGGCGGCTTTGGAATCTTTGAGTTGGGACCATGCATAATCAAAACGATTTCCCTGGGCGGAAGGGCCCGAACCGGAGACCAGTTGTATAGCCGGGTATTTGGCTTTCAGGGCCTGTTCAAATTTTTGATAACGCTCAAAATATTGTTCGTCCCATTGTTCGTTTCCGATGCCGATCATCTTGAGGTTGAAGGGAGCCGGATGTCCCAGGTCCGCACGGAGTTTGCCCCATTTGGTTTGTACAGGGCCATTGGCAAATTCAATAAGGTCCAGGGCATCCTGGATATAAGGCCCCAGGTCATCCATGGCAACGACCTCGCCGCTGTTGAACTGGCAGGCCATGCCGCAATTGAGGATGGGGAGAGGTTCGGCGCCCAGATCTTCCGACAACTGGAAATATTCATAAAAACCCAGGCCGAAGGACTGATAATAGTCCGGTGCCGCCCTTCTTGGGAATTCCATATTCCACCGGTTGATGGACAATTCCCGCTCCTGTTTTGGTCCCACCTTTTTTTCCATTGATACCGGCTGGCCAGGGTATGGCCTTCCACGATGCAACCACCGGGAAAGCGGACAAACCCCGGCTTGAGGCTGTCGAGCATAGCCGCCAGGTCGGCCCTTAAGCCGCCGGGCCGGTTTTTATAAGTATTGACCGGGAAGAGGGAGATCAAGTCTATTTCCACCACCCCAGTGCCCAGAAAGGCAATTTTCAGGAGACCCTTTGATTCAGAGTCCGGGGCAGTGAGGGGAAGGGTGTAATCAGTCCACCCTCCCTTGAGGTTGGCGATATCGCCCCGGACCAGGGATTGTCCCGATTCACGAAGGACCTCGACCCGCAGGCGGAGATTCCCGCTGATGGTCCTGGCCCGCATAGAAAAAGTGTATCCTGCATTTTTATGCAAACCGATTCCCCGGAATCCTTCATTGACGATATTATAAACGGAACTGTCCGATGATTTGGCAATCCGTACATAACGGGTATTTCCGTTTTTTACGCTGGACTGGTTCACCACAAGCACTTTGTCTTTAAAATCCACCTTATTTACTTTCCACCCTGTGAAGGGCAAAGGGAACTGGAAGGATCCGTTCTTGATCAATTCGGCATAGAGTCCGCCGTCCGCCGCGAAATTGATGTCTTCAAAAAAGATGCCCCACATCTGGG
>Ga0209605_1000300_pt1 | contig 66758 bp, 66 predicted proteins | sample AD_UKC035_MetaG_FD_184408 | JGI IMG/M metagenome (GOLD analysis project Ga0209605, IMG submission 184408) | Active sludge microbial communities of municipal wastewater-treating anaerobic digesters from USA - AD_UKC035_MetaG (SPAdes) (version 2) | ecosystem: Engineered > Bioreactor > Anaerobic >...
CACACACTGGCACATATGAACTTCTGAGATCGGCATTTGTCACTCCGAGGTAAACAACATGATGCCTTATTCTAACCGATCTTCTCTCTCGGACCCAAGAAACGGAAGTTGTTTTTACACAAAAACTTAGAGGCTATCCAGGCCAGTTGGGAGCTGCCGCTCATTCTCTCGAAGCAGGATGAATACCCGGCTTCTCGCCGCAATCATTTGCAAGCCCTTGAAACGATCTCTCATTATCTTGCTCCTCCAGGAAAGCTGCTGGATTTTGGTTGTGGTGGCGGATTCTTTTTGGGCACAGCGCGCGAATTAGGCTGGGAGGTTTATGGTTTGGAGCCCCTGCCTGCGCATGCCGTTTATGCCCGGGCAAAATTCCATGCCCAGGTCAAAACAGATGTTCTCCGCGCCGATACTTACCCGGCTGCCTTCTTTGATGTCATCGCAGCCTTCCAGGTTTTCGAACATCTCCCCACGCCTCGCGCCGACCTGGAAAAATTGGTGAGTTTCCTTAAGCCGGGCGGCTTGATGGTGATTGAAGTTCCGAACATTGACAACTGGAGCGTGCGGCTCTTGGGTGTGCGCCACCGTCATTTTGTCCAGGATCATCTCTATTTCTTCTCCGCTGCCACCTTAAGTGCTTTATTTCGCCTGGCGGGCCTGGATGTACTGCAAAGCTATTCTCCCCCTCGCCGTATGAGCCTGGGTCACCTGGTGCACGCCTGGGCTGGCAGGCTTTTGCCAGGGCCTGTCGCTCGTTTGTCTGCCTCAGTTGTTGATCGTCTGGGGATTGCTGGCTGCCAAGTATCGCTCAACCTGGGCGATATCATTACCGTAATTGGACGAAAACCCGCTGTAGGATAGACTTGTATGAAGAACCGTCTGCTGATCATTATCCTTATCCTCGCCGCCCTGCTGCGCCTGGGCGTGGCCCTGGCCCTCGGTGACCAGGTCGAGATCCTGCCCGGCACCTTCGATCAGATCTCCTATCACACCCTCGCCACCCGCCTTTTGGATGGGCACGGCTTCACCATGCCCGCCCAATGGTGGCCAATCACCCCCGCCGGGGAGCCCACCGCCCATTGGTCTTACCTTTACACCTTTTACCTGGTGGGCGTCTACGCCATTTTTGGGACGCATGCCCTGGCTGCCCGCCTGCTCCAGGCCCTGCTCGCCGGGCTGCTCATGCCCTGGCTGGCTTACCGCCTGGCACAGCGCCTCTTCCCGGGTAAATCCCTGCGCCTCTGGCGCCTCGAGCTTTCTCCGGCCCTGCTTGCCGCCGCCTGGGTCGCTTTCTACCCTTACTTCCTCTACTACGCCGGCTCCCTCATGACCGAGACCTTTTACATCACCGCTATCCTCTGGTCTCTCGATCGGGCACTCTCTATTATTTATACGGATGACGGCGATGCTCTGCATCGTCGCCATCCGTATAAAAATTATTTCCTCCTCGGCCTGGCCCTGGCCCTCACCGTCCTCCTGCGCCAGGTCTTCCTGCCCTTCGTCCCCTGCATCTTCCTCTGGCTGTGGTGGGCCTGCGCCCGGCAGGCCGGTTGGAAGCCCGCCTTAAAGCCGGTCTTGCTCGGTGGCCTGCTCTGTGCCCTGCTGTTAGCGCTTTGCATCGCCCCCTTCACCCTCCTGAATTACCAGCACTTCGGGCGTTTCGTCTTGCTCAACACCAACGCCGGCTATGCCTTCTTCTGGGCCAATCATCCCGTCCACGGCTACAGTTTTGTCTCCCTCTTCACCCCCGATATGCCCAGCTACCAGGAGCTCATCCCCCAAGAGCTGCGCCACCTGAACGAGGCCGCCCTCGACCAGGCTCTGCTCAAGCTGGGGCTGGGTTTTGTGCTCGAAGACCCCCTGCGCTTCCTATCGCTGTGCGTCACCCGCATCCCAGCGCATTTCATCTTCTGGCCCCTGCCCGGTTCCAGCCTGCCCAGCAACCTCACCCGCCTGGCCTCCATCGGCCTGGCCCTGCCCTTCATGCTCGCCGGCGCCCTGCTCTGGGTTCTCGATGCCCGCCGCGCCCGCCTTGACCCCCGCCCGGGGGCCTTGCTGGCCCTCTTCTGCTTTGTCTACGTCGGCATCCACCTGCTCTCCTGGGCCGGCATCCGCTACCGCCTGCCCACCGATGCCGTGGCCCTCGTCTTTGCCGCCTACGCCCTCTGGCGTTTCCTCGCCTGGGCGACCTTCCTCCGCCGCAAGTGATTTCCCTCTTGCGCCCGCAAGTGAACTTTCTTGCGCCCGCAAGTGATTTCCCTCTTGCGCCCGCAAGTGATTTCCCTCTTGCGCCCGCATGTGAACTTTCTTGCGCCCGCAAGTGATTTCCTTCTTGCGTCCGCATCTGAATTTCCTCTTGTGGCGCACAAATGTTCTGCTATACTAAGAATTAACCCCTCCCTCTCCACTATTCACTCTGCACTATTCACTATCCACTGGCTTCTCCCCACTCTCCACTATCCACTCTGCACTATCTACTGGCTCTTACAAAATGCCTGGAAAAAAATTTTCGCGGAATGAAGATATTTCTCAAAACTCCGCCCTCAAGCCCTCGCGACCCTTTTTGCCCTCCCTTACCGACTAGTTAAGTACCGCATGAACATCCTCTTCGTCGTCCCCTACGTTCCCACCCCCATCCGCACCCGGCCTTACCACCTGGCCCGCGCCCTGGCGCGCCGTGGGCACGCCCTGACCCTGGCCACCCTCTGGGAGGGCCCCGCCGAGCGCCAGGCTTTGGATGAATTTGAGCGTGCCGGGATGCGGGTGTTGGCCGAACCGCTGGAACGCCGGCGCATCCTGGGCAATCTCGTCCAGGTGCTGCCCGGCCGCCGGCCCCTGCAGGCGCGTTATAGCTGGCACCCCGGGCTGGCCCGGCGCATGTTGGCTGCGGTGCAGGCCGGCCAGTTTGATGCCATCCATGTCGAGCACCTGCGCGCCGCCGAGTACGGCCTCTTCCTCAAGGCCCAGGCCAACGGCCGCACCCCCGGCATCGTTTGGGACAGCGTCGATTGCATCAGCCTGCTTTTCGAGCAGGCCGTGCGCCACAGCCAGAGCCGCTTTGGGCGTTGGGCCACCCGCTTCGATCTGCCCCGCACCCGCCGCTACGAGGCCTGGCTCTTGGGCCAGTTCCAGCGCGTCCTGGTCACCTCGCAAGCCGACCGCCTGGCGCTTGAAGGCCTTGCCCGCCCCGCCGCCTGCGAGGCCTCCCCCGCGCCGATCGTGGTGCTGCCCAACGGGGTGGATGGGGATCATTTTAATCCTACATCAACGGATGCTGATGCATCCGTTGATGTAGGATTAAGAAAAAATCAGGCGGTGATCTTCACCGGCAAGATGAGCTACCATGCCAACATCACCGCCGCCCGCCACCTGGTCGAAAACATCATGCCGAGGGTCTGGGCGCACAAGCCCGGCGTGCCGGTGTGGGTGGTGGGCAAGGATCCGGCCGCCTCGCTGCTGGAGCTGGCGCGCGACGAGCCGCGCCTGCACGTGCAGGGCCATGCCCCCGACCTGGCCCCCTATATCCGCCAGGCAGCCGTCTCGGCGGCGCCCATCGTATACGGCGCCGGCATCCAGAACAAGGTGTTAGAGGCCATGGCCTGCGGCACGCCGGTGGTGGCCAGCCCCCAGGCCGCCCAGGCCCTGCAGGCCGTGGATGGGCAGGATCTGCTGGTGGCGGCTGACCCGGCGGCCTTTGCGGCGGCCATCCTGCGCCTGCTGGACGACCCCGCCCTGCGCCAGCGCCTGGGCCAGAACGGCCGCCGCTACGTCTTGCGCTGTCACGATTGGGACGCGGCTGCGGGCCAACTAGAAGCCATTTATGGGGAGGTCAATCATGGACATTGTGGCTAAGAACCAGGCCCGGCTGGGCAACCTGCCCCGGCCTTTCCCGCTCACCCCCGCTGCCCGGCAGAAGCTCTTCTTCGGCGTGCTGCTGACCAGCGACGCGCTCATGCTCAGCCTGGCCTTCTGGCTGGCCTACCTGGTGCGCTTTGAGCTGATGGCCTATCACGGCCTGTTCGACCTGGCGGAGTATGTGCTGCTCTTTGCCCTCTCGCTGCCGGCCTGGCTGGTGCTGTTTGCGGCCTTTCAAGCCTACAGCCGCGAATACCTGTTCGGCGGGCTGGGGGAGTACCGCCAGGTCTTCAACGCCGTCACGGTCGGCATCTTGCTGATGATCATCTTCGGCTTTGTGCAGCGCGGCGGGCTGCCCATCTCGCGCGGCTGGCTGGCCCTGGCCTGGGGCTTATCGTGCTTGCTGGTGGGGGGGGCGCGCTTTGCCTTCCGGCGCCTGGTCTATGCCCTGCGCCAGCGCGGGCACCTGCTGACCCCGGCGGTGGTGGTGGGCGCCAACGAGGAGGGCAAGGCCCTGGCGCAGCAGCTCAGCAGTTGGGCCACCTCGGGCCTGTATTTAGTAGGATTTATCGATGAGCAGGGCGAGCAGGGGAGCGAGGCGCTGCCTGGCAAGCCGGTGCTGGGCGACCTGGACGAGCTGGAACGCCTGGTGCGGGTGTGCCAGGTGCAGGAGGTGATCGTGGCGCCCACCGCTTTGAACCGTGAGCGCCTGTTGGAGCTCTTCCGCGCCTTTGCGGCTTACCCGGGCGTGCACCTGCGCCTGTCTTCGGGGCTGTTTGAGGTCGTCTCGAGCGGCATGAAGGTCAGCCAACTGGCCTATGTGCCGCTCTTGGAAGTCAACCCCATGCGCATGAGCGGCCTGGACATGGTGCTGAAGCTGGGGCTGGATTACCTCATCGCCATCCCCGGCACCCTGCTGGCCCTGCCCATCTTTGCCATCCTGGCTTTGTTGGTGCGGCTGGATTCGCCCGGGCCGGTCATTCACCGCCGGCGGGTGATGGGCGTCAACGGCACCCAGTTCGATGCCTTCAAGTTCCGCACCATGCTGGTCGATGGTGACGAGCTGCTGGTTGGGCGCCCAGACCTGCAGGCCGAGCTGGCGCGCGATTTCAAGCTCAAGGATGACCCGCGCGTCACCCGCCTGGGCAAGTTCCTGCGCAAGTTCAGCCTGGACGAGACGCCGCAGATCTTCAACGTGCTGCTCAACCAGATGAGCCTGGTGGGCCCGCGCATGATCTCGCCGCCGGAGATGGAGAAGTACGGCAAGTGGGGCATGAACCTGCTGACGGTCAAGCCGGGCATCACCGGGCCCTGGCAGATCAGCGGCCGCTCTGACGTGGGCTATGACGAGCGCGTGCGCATTGACATGGAATACATCCGCAATTGGACCATCTGGCTGGACCTGTACGTCTTGCTGCGTACGCCGATTGCGGTCATCTTTGGGCGCGGGGCGTATTAGATGCTGATCACGCAGACCCCCCTGCGGGTGAGCTTCTTCGGCGGCGGCACGGATATGGCCGGCTTTTACCGCCAGGAGGGCGGCTGCGTGCTGAGCGCGGCCATCGATAAGTACATTTTTGTGCTCATCAAGCGCCGCTTCGACAGCCAGGTGCGCGTGGGTTACACCAGCACCGAGCTGGTGGACGGTGCCGGGCAGGTGCGGCACGAGCTGGTGCGCGAGGCCCTGCTGATGACGGGGGTATCGCAGCAGGTGGAGATCAACACCATGGGCGATATCCCCGCCTCGGGCAGCGGGCTGGGCTCTTCGAGCACGGTGACGGTGGGCGTGCTCAACGGCCTCTACCATTACCTGAACGACCCGCAGCCGTTGGACGTGCTGGCCCGCCAGGCCTGCCAGATCGAGATCGAGCGCCTGGGCAAGCCCATTGGCAAGCAAGACCAGTACATTGCGGCCTACGGCGGGCTGCGCTTCATCAACTTTTTGCCTGATGAACAGGTGACGGTGGAAGAGGTGAAACTGCCCCCGGCCGAGCTGCGCCTGTTCAGCAGCCAACTGATGCTCTTTTACACCAACCATGCCCGCAAGGCCGAGTCGGTGCTGGCCGAACAGCGCGCCAACACGGTGGCGCGCATGGCGGTGCTGCGAGAGATGAAGGGCATGGTTGCCGAGGGGCGGCGTTTGCTCGAGGGGGGCGCCTACCACGATTTTGGGCGTTTGCTGCACGAAGGCTGGCAGTTGAAGAAGCACATGGCCAGCAAGATCTCGAACCCCAACCTGGACGCCATCTACGAGACGGCCCGCCAGGCGGGGGCCCTGGGCGGCAAGATCACCGGGGCGGGCGGGGGCGGCTTCTTATTATTGTTCTGCCCGCATCACGCCCAAAGGCAGGTGCGGCAGGCCCTCTCGGCGCTGCCCGAGCTGCCGGTCAGCGTGGAGATGGACGGTTCAAAAGTGATCTTCAATTATCGAAAGTAGGGTGGTATTGTGGATGGTATGCCAAGCAACCTGATCGATGCATATTTGCGCAGCCTGGAGGCAACCATCCGCGCCATCTCGCGGCCGGCCGTGGGGGCGGTGGTGGATTTGCTGTATGGGGCCTGGCAGGAGAGGCGGCAGGTCTTCATCTGCGGCAACGGGGGCAGTGCGGCCACCGCCTCGCACATGGCCAACGACCTGTGCAAGTACACGGTGGTGGATGGCCGGCCGCGCCTGAAGGCCCACGCCCTGACGGACAACGTGCCCCTGATGACGGCCTGGGGCAACGATACCGAGTATGCCAACATCTTCTCAGAGCCGTTGAAGAATTACATGGAGCCGAAGGATATCCTGATCGCCATCTCGGCCAGCGGCAACTCGCCCAACGTGCTGCGGGCGATGGAGGTGGCGCGCCAGATTGGCGGCGTGACGGTGGGGCTGACGGGCGATACGGGGGGCGCCTGAAGGAGCTGGCCGATCACTGCGTGCACATCCCCGACTGGCACATTGGCCGCCAGGAGGATGGGCACATGATCCTGGATCATGTCATCGCCGCGACCTTGCGCTGGCGGATTGAGCAATCCATATAGATTTTGGGGATGGATGATGTGCATAGCACATCATCCATCCCCAAACCCCCAGGGAAGGGAAGGAGCTAACGAATGAAGGTATTGGTAACAGGTGGGGCCGGGTTCATCGGCTCGCACGTGGTGGATCTGCTGATTGGGGCGGGGCACGAGGTGGTGGTGGTGGACGACCTTTCGACGGGCCGCCGCTCGAACCTGAACCCCAAGGCAAAGTTTTACCAGTTGGATATCCGCAGCCCTGAGCTGCGGCGTGTCTTTGAGGTTGAGCGTCCCCAGGCGGTGGATCACCACGCGGCACAGATGGACGTGCGCAAGTCGGTGGCCGACCCGCTGTTTGATGCGGATGTGAACGTTGTGGCCGGCATCCGGCTGATCCAATTGAGTGTGGAATTTGGTGTGCGCAAGTTTGTGCACATCTCCAGCGGGGGGGCCATCTACGGCGAGCCGGTCTACTTGCCCTGCGACGAGGATCACCCGGTGCGCCCGCTGTGCCCGTATGGTGCCAGCAAGTATACGCTGGAATTGTACCTGCATGTGTTCAAGGCCGTGCATGGCCTGGATTATTCCGTCATTCGCTATCCCAACGTGTATGGCCCGCGCCAGAATCCGCAGGGAGAGGCCGGGGTGGTGGCGATCTTCACCGGGCAGATGCTGCAGGGCAAGCCGGTCACCATTTACGGCACTGGCGAGCAGGTGCGCGACTATGTGCACGTATCCGATTGTGCCCGCGCCAACCTGCTGCTGTTGGAAGGCGACCCGGCGCCAGGCAGCGGCTGCGAGTACAACCTGGGCAGTGGCCAGGGCACCACGGTCAACCAGATCTTTGGGCATCTCAAGGCCATCACCGGCTATTCACCGGCGGCCAATTATGGCCCGGCGAAGGCGGGGGAGACGTTCCAGATCTATTTGAACGCTGACCGGGCGGCCAAGGAATTGGGCTGGGCGCCGAAGCTGGGCCTGGAAGATGGCCTGCGCCAGACGGTGGATTATTTCCGGCGTTACGAGGTCTAGATTTAACTTCCCATTCTCAAAGTTGGTGCAGCTCCAGGAATTTGACGGCGGCGTGCAGATCGTCGCAGACCTGGAAGTCATCCAGGCCGGGGGGCGGGGGCAAGAGCAGTTGGTCGTGGCCGCGGCCTGTGCGCAAGAGGATGCGCTGCGGCACACCGGCGGCCCGGCCGGCCTGCAGGTCGCTCCAGGCGTCGCCGACCAGGGTGGAACGGGGAATGTCGAGCGAGAGTTCTTGGGCGGCCTGTAAGAGCAGCCCGGGTTGGGGTTTGCGGCAGGGGCAGTGGTCTTGGGGGGCATGCGGGCATAGGTAGACCCCATCCACGCGGCCGCCGGCCTCACCGATGATCTGCACCAGGCGCCGGTTGATCTCGTGGGCGGTTTCGATGGGTAAGATGCCCCGCCCAATGGCGGATTGGTTGGTAATGATGATGATCTTGTAGGGAGAGGTGCTCAGGCTGGCGAGCGCCTCCAGCGCCCCAGGCAGCACACTCACATCCTGCCAGGTGCGCACGTAGTTGGTGCAGTTCTCAATGATCACGCCATCGCGGTCGAGGAAAAGGGCCGGAAACATGGTGTGATTATACCGATAAATCAAGTAAAATTAGGGTTCGGATTATGGAATTACGACACTATTTATCTATTGCTTGGAAGTGGGCCTGGTTGATCGTTTTGTCAGTGGCGATTGCGGCGGCTTCGAGTTATTTGGCCAGCAAGGCCACCACGCCGTTGTACCGCACAAAAACCACGTTGATGATTGGGCGGGTAACGCAGGCGGTGGAAGCCAGCGATTTGGATATCTGGACCGGGCAGCAGCTTGCCTATACCTATATCCAATTGGCGCGCCGCGAGCCTGTGCTGCGCGGGGCCATCGAGAGCCTGGGCTTGCAGATGGATTGGCAGGCATTGGCCAACCAGGTCAGCGCCACCAATATCAACCAGACCTTGCTGATGGAGATCAGCGTGGTGGATAGTGATCCATACCGGGCCAAGGTGCTGGCGGATGCGATCGCTCAGCAGCTCATCTTGCAGAGCCCGGCGGCAGGGGCGGCATCCAACCCTGAAGAGAAGGCTTTCATCGATGCGCAGATCGTCGATCTGCAGACCAAGATCGAGAAAGCGCAGGGTGATATTGATCTGCTGCATCAAGAGCTGGATGCGGCCAACAGCGCCCGCCAGATCCAAGACCTGGAGAACCAGATCAGTATCCTGGAGACGAAGGTCACCGATTGGCAGTACAGCTATTCGCAGTTGTTGATCTCTGCCCAGGGCGGGGATGTGAATACGTTGAGCATCGTCGAAGAGGCGAGCATCCCGGGCTGGCCGATCAGCCCGAACGTAAGGATGAACGTGCTGCTGGCCTCGGCCATCGGCCTGGCCCTGGCGGTGGGCGGGATCTTCCTCATTGAATACCTCGACGACACGGTCAAGGGGCCGGAGGATGTCAAGCGCGTCACCGAGCTGCCTTTGCTGGGTGGCATCTCGCGCATTGAGGGGCAAGAGTATCCCGATAAGCTGATCGCTGTCAAGCACCCGCTCTCGCCCATCGTGGAGGCCTACCGGGTGCTGCGCACCAATTTGCAGTTCTCCTCGGTCGACAAGCCGGCCCGCACCCTGGCCATGACCAGCCCCAGCCCCAGCGAGGGCAAGAGCGTGACCCTGGCCAACCTGGCGGTGGTGATGGCGCAGTCGGGTATGAAGGTGATCCTGGTGGACACGGATCTGCGCCGCCCGGTGCAGCACAAGATCTTTGCTTTGCCCAACCGCCACGGCTTCAGCGACGCCATCTTGAACACTAACCCTGGGGCACAGGAATTTTTGCAGGATACCAGTGTGGAGAACTTACGCCTGCTCACCAGCGGCACCCTGCCGCCCAACCCGGCGGAGCTGCTGGCATCTGAGCGCATGAAGGGGCTGGTCGATGAGCTGAAGGGGCAGGCGGATATTGTGTTGTTTGACAGCCCGCCGACCCTGGTTGTGGCCGACGCGGCCATCCTGGGCACCTGCGTAGATGGCGTGCTGCTGGTCAATGACGCCGGGCGCACGCGCACCAACGAGCTGCGCCGGGCGGCGGATGAATTGCTGCGCGTGCGCGCCAATGTGTTGGGCATCATCTTGAACCGCCTGAACGTTGGCCGAAACGGGTACTACTATTATTACTACTACAGCTCAGAAGGCGAGAAGAAGCGCCACAAGCACCGCCGTACCTGGCTAGAACGCCGCATGCCCTGGCTGCACGATGTTGGGAAGCGTTTGCAGGCCCTGGGAAAGCGCGCCGATTAACCTGGCTGAGCCTGGCAGGGCAGGGGTGCAGGAAAAACGCCGTGCTGCGCATAGCCAATAGAGATCAAAGAGGGCTGCCCTGGGTGAATAAGGTGGCCCTCTGATCGTTTAAATGATATGAGATTCCTTCGATCTAAGTACTTCCGTTTTGGCCTGGGCGTTTTGATCGCCTGCATTTCGCTTTACCTGGCGCTGCGCAATATCTCGGTGGCAGATTTTCAGGCTTCTCTTAGCCGGGCAGAGTGGAAATGGGTTGGGCTGGCGCTGTTCAGCGTGGCAGTCAATATCCTGGCCAAGATCATCCGCTGGCAGGTGCTGATCGGCAGGGGGCCGGCGCGGGTAGGGTTTGCCCGGCTGTTGATGGCCAACCTGGCTGGCCAGGCCTTGAACGCTTTGTACCCGGCGCGGGTGGGCGACCTGGGGCGCGCCTATGCCGCCGGCGAGAACGGCTCTCAGCGGGCCTTCCTGCTCGGCACCATTGCGTTAGAAAAGATCGTTGATCTGCTGTCGTATGGGCTGCTGGTGTTGTTGGTATTGCTTTTGATGCCGCTGCCAGCCTGGCTGAACCAGTCGTTCTATGTGCTGATCGCCGGGGCTGTGCTGCTGGCGGCGGGGGCGCTGATCTTGAGTCACAACCGTGCCTGGGGCGGGCGTTTCCTGGCCTGGTTCCAAGAACGCCGCCCGCGCTGGGTGCCCGAACGGGTGACGGTCTTCATCCAGGCCGCATTCGCCAGCCTGGATGTGCTGCGCAGCGGCTGGGACCTGTTCAGGATATCCTTTTGGTCGGCAGTGGTGTGGGCCGTGGCGGTCTGGACGAATTATCTCGTCATCCGGGCCCTGGATATCCGCTTCGACGGATGGGCGGGAGATGTGCCGGCGATCTTCTTGGCGCCATGCCTGGTGTTGGTGGGGCTGACGGTGGGGATTTCTGTGCCCTCGGTTCCGGGGCGAATTGGCATCTATGAGTATATCTGTGTTTTGGCGCTGGCGGTTTTTGGGGTGCCACAGGCGCCGGCGTTCGTTTATGGGGTGCTGCTGCACAGCATTGTCTTCATCCCAACCACCCTGGCGGGCCTGGCCTCGCTGGTCATCTTGGGATGGCCGAGCAACCAGGCGAAACTGCTCCAAATGATGGACAGGGCAGAGGGTTAGGAGGCACGCGTGGAGAAGCTGGATATCCTGGGCATCCCAGTGGCCTGCGTCACCAAGCTGCATTTGCTGGCTATTGTCACTGCCTGGGCCTGCGAGGAAGAGCGGCGGCATGTTTCATACGTCAATGCCCACTGCTTGAACCTGGCGGCTCGCGACCCCAGCTACCGTGCTATTCTCAATCAATCTGATCTGGTATACTCGGACGGAAAGAGCGTGGTTTGGGCCAGCCATCTCCTCGGCGGGCCGCAGGTACACAAGATCACCGGGCGAGATTGGATCCACGATCTGTGCCGCTGTGCTGAGCAAGATGGGTTGTCGATGTACATCCTGGCGGGTCGCCCGGGGGTGGCTGAAAAGGCCTGCCGGAATTTATTGGAATGCTGGCCTGGCTTGAAGATCACCGGCTGCAGCGATGGTTATTTCATCACGAAGTCTGAGGCGGTGGTGCTTGATGAATTGGCGGCGCAGCCTCCGCACTTCCTGTTGGTGGGAATGGGGTCGCCTTTGCAGGAGAAATGGATCGCGCGCTGGCGGGCACAGATCGCTTCACCGGTCTGCTGGTCGGTGGGGGCGCTCTTTGATTACGTAGCTGGCGAGGAAGCCCCCGTTCCGGCCTGGATGGACCGGGTTGGCCTGGAATGGCTGTGGCGTTTGATGATCGATCCGGGCGGTAAGTGGCAGCGTTACCTGATCGGCAATCCTTTGTTTGTGGTGCGGATCCTGGGGCAAATCCTGGGCTCGCGGAGGAAATAATGCCATCTGTGTTGTTTGTGTGTACGGCCAACATCTGTCGTTCGCCAATGGCGAGCGCCCTGTTCCAGGGGCAGATTGCACAGCGCCCGGACGCAAAACGCTGGCGCGTGGCCTCGGCTGGGGTATGGGCGATGGATGGCAGCCCGGCGGCGCGTTACACCCAGGCGGTGGTGGAGAAGCGTGGATTTGACTTGTCATCTCACCGGGCGCAGGGCGTCAGCCGCGAGCTGCTGCGCCGCTACGATCTGATCTTGACGATGGAACGGGGGCATAAAGAGGCATTGCAGGCTGAATTCCCAGGCCTGGCTAACCGCATCTACGTGATCACCGAGATGGTTGACTGCCGGGGCGATATTGCCGATCCTATGGGTGGAGCGGTTATTGATTACGAGGATACGGCTCGTGAGCTGGAGGGTATCTTGACCCTGGGAATGGAAAAGATCATTAGCCTGGCAGCAGAACGCCAATCGACGGACAGTGGCGATCAGCGGAATGGGGAGCAGTCCCGTGCAGATTGAGAGAGAGACTTTTTCTGTGCCGCGTTGGCTGCTGCCGATCATCCTGGTTGCAGCACTCATCCAGGGGGCGCTCTATACCTGGCTGATGCCACCCTGGCAGCATTATGATGAGCCGGGGCATTTTGAATATGTCTGGCTGGTGGCACGCCATAACCGTTTGCCACAGGCTGGCGAAGTTGACGCGGAGATGCGCCGCGCCATGGTCGCATCGATGATCGGGCATGGCTTTTATGATGGCCTGGGTTATTTGCCCGATTTGACGGTTCAGGATGAACCGCTTTCGATCGGGTGGACGCAGCTTGATGAGCCGCCTCTTTATTATCTACTGGCATCTCTCCCGGTGCGCCTGGTGCTCACTCAGAATATTGATGTTCAACTCTATGCGGCGCGCCTGGCCTCCATTTTGTTATATGTAATTAGCATCCTGGCAGCTTACGGAGCCGTCTCAGAGGTGGTGAGTGCGCCCAATCCGCTGCGCTGGTTGGTGCCCATCACCCTGGTGTTTTTGCCTGGTTACGCAGACCTGATGACCGCAGTGAATAATGATGTGGCGGCTATTGCAGGGTTCTCGTTGTTTATCTGGGCCGGTACACGTGTTATTTGCCGTGGGCTGAGCCTGCTGAATGGCCTGGGGCTGGTTTTGGCGGCGACGTTCTGTGGGCTGTCTAAAGAAACTGCTTACCTGGCAGTGCCACTTGGCGTGTTGGCGCTGGTTTTGGCAATTTCTCGTGGCAAGAAGTGGCAGGTTGGCTTGTGGGGATTGGGTGCTGTTGCTGTGTTGGCGGCTGTGATCGCAGCGATGGGCTGGGGTGATGCCGCAAAGTGGTACAGGGGAACCGATCAGCCTTCGGGCACCCAGGCCCTTCGCTCAGATGCTCCGTTGGGCAAGCATGCCTTTGGGCTTGACGTGTTACCGTCTACAGCTTCTTTTGTGCAGTTGGCGCAGCTTGTATCCCCTGATGATCTTGCTGATCTGCAGGGAAAGCCGGTGACCCTGGGGGCCTGGATGTGGGCAGATGTCCCTGGGCAGTATACTTTCCCTGTCTTGCGGGCTACTCACCAGGATCAGAGCATCAGCCAGATGGAACAGCATGCGGTATCCCTCAGTAGTGAGCCAACCTTTTATGCTTTTGCGGCCTCGGTTCCCGCGGATACGGCCTTGCTACAAGTGATCGTGATCGCTCGCTCAGGAGAGGATGATGCGCAGGGGAGCCTTTACCTGGACGGCTTGGTTTTGGCAGAGGGTGAATATGCCACATCCGAAGCACCGGCATGGGAGTCGGATTCGGCAGTCACCGGAAGTTGGGGCGGGGCGGCGGTGGTCAATGTGCTGCGGAATGCTTCTGCCGAACGAGCCGGGCCGTATGTAAGACCCTGGGTAGACCGTTTAAGCGCCAGGGTGATGCCCGACCAGGGGCGAGCTTCGATGGGTCTGTATTCTTTGCTCGATCTGGATGGCACAGACTGGTATTATCGTTCAACAGCCCAAACCATGCTGCGCACTTTTTGGGGGTTGTTTGGGTGGGGGCATGTGGCCTTGCTGGGCTCAAAACCTTACCGTGTGCTGGCGGCTGTCACGATTGCTGGCGCTCTGGGCGCTTTGTTTATTTTCTTCAAAAGTAAACCTCGCACGTGGCAGTGGAATGCTATGATCCTTTGGGTCGTCAGTCTTGGCTTGGTGTGGGGCGTGGCGGTTTTGCGGGGCACAGTATATCTGTTCCATTGGCCATTCATCCCAGGGGCTCGTTACGCCTACCCGGCAATCATCCCTACAATCGGAATGCTGTGCCTGGGCTGGGTGTCGATTCTAAATCTGCTGGCGGGCTGGTTAAAAGTCCCGCCCAAAGCCTGGGCCATTCTCTACGTTGTCATGCTCTTGACCTTGAATGGACTAGCTATTGCCAGCATCCTGGGGTATTATCACTCCTGAACGAGCGAGGTAATGTTGAGAAAAGCTGTAATATTTTTGTTGGTGCTGATCCTGGCTTTGCAGGCCTGCGCCGGTCAGGGGGATGTGGCGAGCCAACCAGTGCTGCCGGCGGACCTGCCGGTTATTAGCGAAACCGTTGCAGTTAATACACTCACCCCCACTTTGCGACCAGTCACCCCAACCCAACCACCCGGCCCCACGGTTACGATGACCCCAGTGCCAACTGCCACTGCCACCCCACAGGCATTGGCCTGGTCTGTAAACGGGGTCGAAATCCGTCGCCCGGGTAGCATTGGGCACTCACAAGATTTGGGAGCTCACTGGCTGCGCCGCAATGCATTGTTGTGGTCTGTTGTTGAGGCTACACAGGGCTTTCGTGACTGGACGGCGGTGGCAAGCCTGGAACAAGAGCTGATCCAAGTATCTCAAGCCGGCATGGAGGTCATCTTGGTGGTGAGAGGTACGCCGGAATGGGCGCAAGCCCTCCCTGGCGTCGGCTGCGGCCCACTGAGGGTTGAGAGCCGTGAAGCATTTGCTTCTTTTTTGTATGAAGCCGTGCAGCGGTACAGTGCCCCACCGTATAACGTCCATTTTTGGGAATTATGGAATGAACCAGACATTGACCCGGCCTTGATTGCTCCCACCAACCCGTTCGGCTGCTGGGGTGACCTTTCTGACCCGTATTACGGTGGGGGCGATTATGCCGAGGTGCTCAAGGTCGTTTATCCGCGCATCAAGATCGCCGATCCGCAAGCACAGGTTTTAGTGGGCGGGTTGTTGTTAGATTGCGATCCGCGTCTGCCGCCAGAAACATCTCCAGGATCGGGACAATTAAAAGACTGCACGCCATCCAGATTTTTGGAAGGCATCCTGGAAAATGGCGGCGGCGATTACTTCGATGGGGTTAGTTTCCATGCCTATGATTTTTACAACGGCATACAAGGGCAGTTCAGTAACGGCAGTTGGCACAGTTCGTGGAACAGCACCGGCCCTGTGTTGTTGGCAAAGGCAGAGTACCTGTTTGAATTATTGACTGCCTATGGCTACCCTGGTAAATTCCTGATGAATACAGAGGTGGCTTTGCTGTGTGGTCGTGATGGCACAGAAGCAATATGCCAGGCAGAAGACTTCTCGATCACCAAGGCATATTATGCGGTTCAAGCTTATACTACGGCACAGTCGATTGGCCTTTGGGCAAATATTTGGTACAGCATGGAAGGTTGGCGTGGATCTGCCCTGGTGAGTTCTTCGGGCGAGCCACTGTTTGTTTATCAGGCCATTCACAATTTTTCTGAGCGGCTTGACCAATTGGCAGCCTGGGGCGAAGTGGACGATTTTGAAGGCGTGCGCATCTATGAATTCCGCGGGGGTGAGGAAGATGTGGATACTCAAGTGTGGGTGACCTGGTCTTTGGATGGCGCTCCGCACGATATTTCTCTGCCCGCTTTACCCAATGCAGTGTACGATGCTTTTGGGAATATGCTGCCGCTCAGCCAACAGATCACTGTGACCGTAGCGCCAGTTTACATCGAGTGGTCTGAATAATGCTCTGGTAAGCCAATTGTGATATACTGCGAGAAACTTTTGGCCTTTGGCGGGGTTATTGTTTGTGAGTCTCCCGCTGGCAGTAAGGAAAGGGCGTGTTAGACTCAAAAGAGGAGCCGGCCCTTGACCGGGCAATGCAGGGAGATAACGAGGCTTTCGGAGCGCTTTACGAGCGTTACGTGGGCCGGATATATAATTACGTGTACTATCGTACCGGCAATCAGCATGATGCGGAGGATTTGACGGCGCGCGTTTTTTACCGGGCAATGCGCCATATCCACCAGTATGAAGACCGCGGACTGCCGATATCGGCCTGGTTGTACCGTATCGCTCACAACCTGGTAGCCAATTGGCACCGCGATCGCAGCCGCCGGGTGGAGATTCCGCTGGACGATGGTCTGACGTTTCCCATTGGGCTGGCAGAGCATCCAGAAGCCACGCTGGTACACAGCGAAGAACGAGAGAGATTGCTGCAGATCATCCGAGGGCTGTCTGCTGAACGTCAGCAGTTGTTGATCTTAAAGTTTGTTGAGCATATGTCGAACGCAGAGATTGGTCAGATCATGGGACGCACGGAAGGGGCAGTTAAAAGCCTTTATCATCGTACACTGCTGGCCTTAAGAGATGATATGGAAACTATCCTCGCTAACGAGATGTCAGGGGATGGGGAATCGAGACAGTAACATGAACAATTTGTTTGATCTTCTGTGGCAGTCAAAATCTAAATCATCTGAACGCTTAATGGAGCTTGAGACGTTGTTAAGCGCGGTGATCAAGCCAGTTACGCCGCGGCCTGAGTTCATCCACGATTTACGGGACAGTTTAATCAATCATTCGTATCCCGAATCGAAACCGAATAAGAAGGGTGTCCTTCAGAGCTTCTTATTGGTACTGGTTGGGGCGGCCAGTACGGTGGTGGTCTTTTCGGTGGGCATGCGGATAATGGCTGCCGTTGTCGGCGTATTGGGTTTGCTGCGCTTTTCAGGTCGTCAATTTTCACGCCGGCGTTTGATCCAACCAGGTTGATACCGGCTGTTTCATCTATGGATGGCGAGCTGCGTATTAAGTTTACGCAGCTCGTTTTACTTAACACACAAGGATGGTACAATGCGAACGGAGTTTATGCAATGACACGCGACCTGAGAAAATATGCCAGGCAGACGAACCTGCATTTGCTGATCGGTTTTTTCTTGCTCTTGTTTGTTGTGGGGGATGGGTTGATTTGGATCATTTACGGCAAAGGCGCAGCCTTAATGGGCATCACTTGCTTGTTATTGGGCATGATCCCCTTGGTGTTGATTGGGTTGGTGATGTGGATCTTAGATTTCTTTGTTAAACGAGCAAACCAGGATTGAGGAGCCCGGGATATGGAAAACATGCAAGTTGGTGATTGGGTCCTGCGCACACGGGTTCCTGTGGGGGAAGGGCCTTTTCCTGTGATCTTGATGCTGCATGGATGGACGGGGGACGAGAATTCGATGCAGGTGTTTGTGAGCCGTTTGCCGAAGGCGGCATTGTTGATCATGCCGCGTGGCTTGTTCGCAGCATCGGCAGGTGGTTATAGTTGGTATCCTGAGACTGCCAGGCTGTGGCCTGGCCTGGATGCGTTTCGCCCCGCGATCGACCGGCTGCCAGATTTACTGTCTTCGGCGGTCTTCCCACAGGGCGACTTTTCTCACTTGCACCTGCTGGGATTTAGCCAGGGTGCGGCGTTAAGCTATGCTTTTGTTGTGTTCCAGCCTGAGCAAGTGGCATCAGTGGCAGGATTGGCGGGCTTTATGCCAGAGGGCGCAGAAGCCTGGGCTGGGTCTGGCCGCCTGGCTGGGTTGCCTGCCTTCATTGCGCATGGCACACAAGACTCGATTGTGCCGGTGACGCGCGCCAGGCAGGCAGCAGCCGTTTTGCGGCAAGCAGGGGCGGCAGTTACTTACTGCGAGGACGAAGTGGGACACAAGTTGAGCGCCAATTGTTTCCGTTCTCTACAGGTTTTTTACTCGAAAATTTAGCTATCGTGTAGCTGGAATCAACCCGGCTTCTGTAACAATACGCGGCACGATCTCTTCCCAGCCAACAGCCATCAAGTGGATCCCGTTCACGCCCTGTTTATTCTTGATCGCTTCGATCAATTCCAGGGCGATCTGGACGCCTTCTTCTTCGGCTTTATCTCCGGCCGCTTCCATGCGTTGGATCAACTTCTCAGGAATTACGACCCCGGGGACTTCTTCATTCATATACCTGGCCACCTTGACTGATTTGAGCGGGGTGATGCCAATCAATATGAAAACCTTGTCTAAGATGTTCCGCTTGGCGAGCTCGTTCAGCCAGATCTCTAAGCGGTCTGGATCATAAACCAGGTTGGTCTGGAAGAACTGTGCTCCAGCGTTGACTTTTTTATGCTCGCGAATAGCCTGGAAGCGCGGTTCGGATGCGAACGGTGCGGCGGCTGCGCCAAGGAAAAACTTAGGCGGGAATTTAATGGAGCGCCCATCCAGGTATACGCCTTCATCGCGCATGCGGCGCAACACCCATAACATCTGTACGGCGTCCAGGTCGACAATATCCATCCGGCCGCGTGGGGTGTCAGACATGGCCATGCTGTCACCTGAGAGGCAGAGGATGTTTCGGATGCCTAGCGCATTTGACCCCAGCGCTTCAGCTTGCAGACCAATGCGGGTGCGGTCGCGAGCTGCGATCTGCATGACCGGTTCGACATTGTTTTGAACGGCTAACGTGCTGCAGGCCCAAGACGACATGCGCGGCGTGGCAGACGGGCTGTCGGTGAAGTTGACCGCGGCAACATAGGGCTTCACCATTTCAACGTTTTTGCACAGTTTGGATGTGGCTACGGTTTGCGGGGGAGCGACTTCGGCTGTAACCACAAATTCGCCGGCTCTAAGCCGCCGCTCAAGCTCCGAAACCGGTTCGCTGTAGGCCGGTGGATGGTATTCGGCATCGCCTTTCCACCATTCCGGCTGACGTACAGGGCGGAAAACCGAGTCCCAAACCAGGGTGCGTTTAACAGGGTCACCTGAAACCAAGCCGCCCACAAAAGTATTGACACCGACCTTGCGTACCTGCCGCACTACGTCGCCCCAGGTTTCAGAACCGGTTTTTTCCCAGTCCAAGGGGGGAAGCACTTCGAGCAGCATTTCCTCGCGGTGCATTTTGAAAGCACGGTCGTAGATCTTATACCAGATACAGGGCCTGGTTTCATCCACGTAACAATGTTCTTGGGTCGATCCGCCGCAAGGGCCATTACGGATGCCTTTTGGGCATTCCATCGGGCAAATAAAGGCTGTTTCTTGCAGCAAGCAGTTGCCGCACATGCGGCAGCCAAACATTGGTCCCTTAACGATACGCTCGACTGCTTCTAACAGCCTGGTGCCCAGGGGCTCTTTTTTGAATGGGTAATAAGGCGGCTGCCAACGTCTTCCAGGGGTAAAACCGGGCATAGAATTCTCCAATAAGTTAATATATGTCGTACAAACATGGTCAGGGAGCAGGCAAATGTTTGACCCGCTCCCTGACCTTTTTCCTTTGGCTGTGCGGACAAAACGTTTCGTTAACTGAGAAGCATACCTCGTTTGTTAGACAGGCGGGGCAGGGATGAATCCATCCTTCATCATCATCTGTGTCAGGTTGCGTGACCGTTGGATGATTCCTGTGGCGTTTTTGAACTCTTCTTCGTAAGTAATTTTTACGCGTGCCAGTCCTTGTTCCTGGGCTTTCATGGCTACAGCGGCGGCTTCACGAGGAAAGATTTCCCAATCATCCATATTGGGGAGCACATGATTGGGGCTGATGTTAGCGCCAGCATGATCGGCAAGGGCCTGAGCTGCCGCAAAACACATCTCATCGGTGATCGTGCGGGCTCGCACGTCCAACGTGCCACGGAAGATGCCAGGGAAGCCCAAAGAATTGTTTACCTGGTTGTCGAAGTCTGAGCGCCCGGTGGCTACAACCGCGGCACCGGCAGCCTTGGCCTCCCAGGGCCATATCTCGGGAACCGGATTGGCGCAAGCAAACACAATGGAGTCTTTTGCCATGGTGGCAATCCACTCGGGCAAGATGATGCCCGGGCCGGAGTGCGAGAGTGCAATGACCACGTCAGAGCCTTTGATGGCGTCGGGGATGTTGCCTTCGCGCCCCTCGGCATTGGTGATGTGGCATAGTTTCCATTTATCTGCGTACTCGTCTTTGCGTGCCTCAATATCCTTGCGGTTCTTGTTGAGAATGCCTTTGCTGTCTACCACAAGGCACTTGGCTGGATCGACGCCCCAGCTAAAGATGAGCCTTGAAATGGCTACATTGGATGCCCCAGCACCGATGAAAGCAATTTTGATCTTCTCTTTCTCTTTGCCAACAACCTTGACGGCATTCATCAATCCGGCCAAAGTGACGGTGGCAGTACCTTGTTGGTCGTCATGCCAAATGGGAATCTCAGCCTTTTCACGCAGCGTGTCGAGAATGTAAAAACACTTGGGGTTTGAGATGTCTTCCAGGTTAACGCCGCCGAAGCTGGGCTGCAGCAGCATAGTGGCGTTGATGATGGCGTCTGGATCTTTGGTATCGAGCATGATTGCAACAGCATCCACGCCACCAAGATATTTATATAGTAGCGCTTTGCCTTCCATAACCGGCAGACCGGCCTTGGGTCCAATATCTCCCAGTCCTAAAACGCGGGTGCCATCGCTGATGACCGCAACGGTATTCCATTTATTGGTGTGCTCGTAAACCAACTCTGGGTTTTCGGCGATGGCGCGGCATGGTGCGGCGACTCCGGGGGTGTACCAAATGGCAAAATCATTGAAATCTCGCACACAGCATTTGAGGGCAGTTTCTACTTTGCCGCGGTAAAAAGGATGCAGAGCCATGGCGTCTGCTGAAGGCTTTTTTGCTTTTGCTAATAGTTCGTCCACATTGATTGGTGTTTCGCCTGTCATAGCATTTTCTCCTGCGAATACTGGCATTCGAAAGGCGCCAGTATCCATGAACGGCATAAATTGCCATCAGCATTGATACCACTTGACTATGGTTGGATGGTTGCTACTTGGACGCGCAGTGCAATGATGCGTTCTTTGAGAACTTTGATCACTTGAATGAGCAGTTTATTGCCCAGGTCGAGATCTTGTTGCAGCAGTTTGCGAATTCCAACCGCATCGATGATCACCACCTTGCAGAATCGAGCGGCCCTGGCGGTGGCATTATACTCGTGAGGCTCGATCAGCGCGCTGGTGCCAAAGACCTCACCGGGATTGATTTCACCAACCAAGAACTGCTTAGGGGTGGAAGATGGATCGTATTCTTCTACTGAGCGGTAAAGCAGATCGATGCTACCTTCGAGAAGGAGGAATAATTGGTTGGCTTCGTCACATTCTTCAAACAGGATTTTTTCCTGCTCAAAAGTGGTTTCTTGAGCCAACATAGCTATTTCTCCGAGCTGGGACTGGGTCATGCCGGCAAAAAATGGATAGCGTTTCAACAGCTCAGGTGAAATCATGGCATTCTCCTTGGCAGCACTGAGGGCCGCCGCACGTACTAGGTGCCGATGTATTTTCCACTTATGTAATCGGAAAGTTGGGTAATAGTTGTAGACTGTTCATCGATGACTGCTTTGACAACATCCCCAATGGAAATCAGACCCAGTAATTTTCCGCTCTCTTCAACCGGTAGATGGCGAATGGTCTGCTGTGTCATCAATTGCAAACAGTCATCGACCGTGTTTTGTAGATGAATGTGGTAGACGGTGGTGCTCATGATGTCTTTGACAGGGGTGTTGACAGATGATTTACCCCGCAAAGCAATCTTACGGGCATAGTCACGCTCAGAAATGATGCCAACGATGCGATCATTTTCCAATACTACCAGGCAGCCAACGTTTCTATCTGCCATCAGCTTGAGAGCATCGATGACGGTAGCCTGGGGTGAGATCGTCCAGACTTGACGCCCTTTTGCATTCAGGATTTCCTCGACTGTTTTCATGGTCATAATCTCCTAAAACGAGCGGTAAACGAACGAATACACAATCAGGTCTGGTCCTGGGTCGACCAATTATAGGGCATGGCGAGGCCGCCAGCAAATTTCTGCAGGCAGCCTCGCCAATGTATTTGTTTTATTTGTCAGACTTGCGCTGATAGACGAACCAGTACACCAGGCCCACCATGAGACCGCCGCCGATGATGTTGCCGATGGTAACAGGCAGCAAATTGGCGATGAAGAAATTGCCCCAGGTCAAAGTGGGGAAGTTTTCAGCTGTTTTCCCGATCAGTTCGAAAAATTTCGGATCGCCAAAATACTTGATGAAGAGCCCGATGGGTATGAAGTACATGTTGGCAATGCTGTGTTCAAACCCGGCTGCAACGAAGCAGGAGATGGGGGGGATGATCGCCAGGATCTTGTCGGTGGTGCTGCGGGCGCTGTAGCACATCCAAACGGCCATGCAAACCAGGGCGTTGCACATGATGCCTAAAGCCAGGGCCTGGACGAAGGTTAGAGCAGTCTTGCCTTCAGCGATGTTCAACGCTGCCAGGCCGACGGCCCCATTGCCGAATGAATACTGCTTGCCCAAGAAAACAATGTAGGCAGTGGCAATGGAACCAACCAGGTTGCCGAGGTATACAATACCCCAGTTGCGCAGGAGTTGCGCCAGGGTAACTTTTTTGCTGGCAAAGGCCATCGTGATCAAGGTGTTGCCAGTAAACAGTTCGGCACCACCGACAACGACCAGGATCAGGCCGACGGTGAAGACAAGGCCGACCAGCAATCGGACAACACCGTAGGGGAGCCCGGTCGCAAAAGCGGCTGCCCCGGCTGCATCTTTAATGGACATGCTCCCGGCTGCTACGGTTGTGGCAAAAATAGCGCCAATGCCAATGAATGCGCCTGCCAGAACAGCCAGCATGAACATATTGGCAGCTTTTAGATTGGCTTTTTTGACGCCCAGGTCTTCAGCTTTTGCAGCCATTGCAGGCGGTAGAAGGGCATCAAAGTTGATGGGTTGGTCGCTCATAGAATAGTGCTCCTTTTTTTTGATAGATTATTGTTGATCTTAGATCCATTGATTATTATATATGAATATTGGTCGGTTTAGCCTCCCCAGGGCATGTTGGTGTACATTTCGAAGGCTTTGTCGTGCATATTCTTGAAGAGGGCTTCGTGGCCCCGTTCCCATTTAGCCAGCATCTTGAGCACCTTTTTTGCTTCGCCATCAGCTTGCTTTGCGGCACTCTCGTAAAACTTCGCAAAATCCATTTCAATGAGATAGGCAGTGCGTAAGACGGGCAAATCTGGGACCATGGCCTCAAGCACCGTTTGTTCAAGCATTTCAGTCTGGGCGCGCTGCGAGAATATCCCGCCCTCTTTGAGCTCTTTGGCTATTGCGGCGCTGGAAGGCTCCACGCCTTTATCCAGGGCCTCGATCTGGCCTTGAATGAATTCAATGTGGCGCTGTTCTTCGGCAGCCAGTTCTTTGAACGCCCCTTGTGCTGCGGCGTGGTTTAATCGGACGGCGTTTTCTTCGAAAAAGCGTTTACCTTCATATTCTCTCTGCAAAGCATATTCATAAATTTTACGGATATCCATTCTTTTCTCCTTTAAAGTTATTGGTGGTCTATTCCACGAGCGTGTGCTTCGCGAAACAGCCGAATTGATCAGATTGGTTCTACCTTAACGGCACAAACTTTGTACTCTGGAATCTTTGCAACCGGATCAATCGCCGCATTGGTCAGCTTATTGGCTGCGGCCTCTGCAAAGTGGAAGGGGATGAAAATCACGCCTGGCTTGATATCATCTGTGACGCGCACGCCCAGTTCGATCTGGCCGCGCCGGCTGGAAACGCGCACGCGCTTATTCCCGTTCAGCCCTATCTTCTTTGCATCGCGGACATTGACTTCAACATAAGCTTCAGGGACTTCGCTGTGCAGCTTGGCTGAGCGGCGGGTCATAGAGCCGGTGTGGAAGTGGAACATCAAGCGTCCGGTGGTTAGTGTAAAGGGATATTCTTCATCTGGCATTTCGGCTGGCTCTTTGTACTCAATGGCAAAGAACTTGCCCAGGCCTCGAGCAAACTTACCTTTGTGCAGATACGGGGTTCCTGGATGTTCCTCCGATGGGCAGGGCCACTGCAAAGAGCCAAGCTCTTCTAAACGGTCATAGGTGATACCTCCATAGCTGGGTGTGAGGGTGTTGATCTCCTTCATGATCGCCGCGGGGGTGTCAAAATCAAAACCTTTGGCTCCCATGGTCTTTGCCAACTGGCAGACGACGACCCAATCTTCTTTCGAATCGCCGAGCGGCTTGATTGCCTGGCGTACCCGCTGGACGCGCCGCTCAGTATTCGAGAAAGTGCCGTCTTTTTCGGCAAAAGTTGCGCCCGGGAGAACCACATGCGCCAATTCGGCCGTCTCGGTCAGGAAGATATCCTGGCAGACGATAAATTCAGTCTGTTCCAGACAGTGACGAACATGGTTCAAGTCTGGATCGGAGATCATCGGATTTTCAGCCATGATGTATAGAGCGCGTACTTTGCCCTCCGAAGCGGCGTGGATCATTTCGGTGATTGTTAAGCCAACTGTCAACGGCCCAGTTGAGCCCCAGGCTTCCTGAAATTTTTTCTGCACATCAGGAATAGTAACTGCCTGGTAGCCAGGATATACATTCGGCAGCCCGCCCATATCGCAGGCGCCTTGCACGTTGTTCTGCCCGCGCAAAGGATTGACGCCGCCGCCAGGAATACCTATGTTACCACACAGCATGGCTAGGTTGGATGTAGACTTAACATTATCAACGCCGGTGGTGTGCTGGGTGATGCCCATGGCGTACAGGATGGCGGCAGGCTTGTTTTGGGCATAGGTGCGGGCAATCTCGCGAATTCCATCTGCGGGCACATTGGTGATCTCAGCTACCTTCTCAGGGGTATATTCTACCACCAGAGCTTTGAGAGCCTCGTAGTCTTCAGTGCGCTCTTTGATGAAGGCTTCGTCCGCCAGCCCTTCGCTGATGATCACGTTCATCACTCCATTGAAGAGCACCACATCGGTCCCTGGGCGAAATGTATAATAGATATCAGCCCAGTGCCCGATCTGGTTCTTGCGCGGGTCTACCACAATGATCTTGGCACCGCGCTTTTGTGCTTTGAGCACCCGGGTGGCGATCAGAGGGTGGCCTTCAGACGTGTTAGAGCCGATGATAAAAAAGCAGTTGGTATGTTCCTCAAATTCAGGGATTGAATTCGTCATTGCGCCGCTCCCAAATGATGCGGCCAGACCGGCCACAGTGGGAGCGTGTCAGAGACGGGCGCAGTGATCGACGTTGTTTGTTCCAATCACCGCGCGAGCGAACTTTTGTAAGAGGTAGTTTTCCTCATTTGTGCATTTTGCCGATGAGAGGAATGCGATGCTATCGGGGCCGCTCTCGGCTTTGATGGTGTTCAGCTTATCGGCAATCAGGGTCAGCGCTTCTTCCCAGGTGGCCTCAACAAGTTTGCCGTCTTTGCGGATGAGAGGGGTTTTCAGGCGGTCTTTGTGGTTGACAAAGGCGTGCGCATTCCATCCCTTGATGCACAGGCTGCCCTGGCTGATGGGGTGCCCCTTGGCTGGCAGTGTGCCCACCAGCGATCCGTCCAGCACCTGCAGGTGAAGGGCACAGCCCGTGCCGCAATAAGGGCAGGTGGTCAGAACATTGCGGTATTCAATCATGGCATATTCTCCTTAGTGTGGCAGACCTGTCCGGGTATAGTCGCCTTCTTCAAGCACAAGCAGTTGGGGCGGCTTTTGATCTAAGACCGCGCCAGGCTCGTAATTGAACATTTCTTGTACGTCGCGGGCGATCAACCGGAAATGAACTGCCATCGGGATATCTGCTGGGCAGGTTTCTTCGCACTCGCGGCAGGCCACGCATTTGGCCGTCATATGCATGGCGCGAACCAGGTGATACATCGAAGGGTTCGGCATGGGGAGGCGGCCGGTTTGAACCCATATCTCATCTTCCAGCGCACAGATGTTGCAGAAACACTGTGGGCAAATATTGCGGCAGCCATAACACTTGATACAGTGTTCAAACTCTTTTTTCCAGAACTCCAGCTTTTCGGCCTGGCTCATGGCGGCAATTTTTTCGGTCAGAGGGTCCGAAACGCCCTTGATCGGTTGACCGACAATGGTTTGGGCATGTACCGTGTAAGGTTTGGCGCAGCGGCAGAACTCAGCCTCCTCTTGCACGCATTGCAGGCCAATGAGTGTCAGGCGATCCAAATTGACCTGGGCATGCTTGAACATCTCGACAATGCCTCGCTCTTCGCATCCCCGGCAGACAAAGGCCAACTTCGCATCCGGATGGGCTTTCAGAATGATCTTTGCCGTGTCGGGCACCGGCTCTTTTGGCCATAGGACCAGTTGTTCCAATTCCTCTGGTTTCTCTTTTGTGAAGAGGTACGGGGCGGCAATACCAGCGGGACCGCGCTTGAGGGCTAACACGCCGTCTACCTCTGGCAGTACCTGCAAAACGGCCTGGCGCAATGCATTCAGTCTGTCGCTCATTTCATCACCTCCACGAAGGGCGGCAGGGCACGGATCGTTTCTGTGAATTCTTTGATCACGACCGAGAACTTCTCGCCTTCAGCAGCAGAGACCCAGTTGATGTACAGCCGTTCTGGCTCAATGCCGGCATACTCCAGTAAATTCTTTAAGATAGGCATGCGTTTGGCGGTGCGGTGATTACCCGTGCTGTAATGACAGTCTCCAATGTGGCAGCCAAGTACCATAACGCCATCAGCGCCTTCACGGAAGGAGCGCAGAACCAGCTCGGGTGAGATTCGCCCGCTGCAGGGCACGCGGATGATCTTGACATTGGGAGGGTATTTCATACGCGCCATGCCGGCGGTATCGGCGCCGCGATAAGAGCACCAGTTGCACAAGAAGCCGATGATTTTTGGCTCATAAGCAGGCGCATCCATTATGCCACCTCCGTAGCTTCGAGATATTTCATGGTCTGCATGGCGCCGATCATCTCTGCCACCAGTTGTTCGTCGGTGAAGTGTTTGAGGGAGATAGATTTGGGCAGGCAGGCCCCCACGCAGGTACCGCAGCCTTTGCACAACGCCTCGATGACGTGTGCTTTGCCTTTGTCAGCCAGGTATTCGATGGCTGTATAAGGGCAGCAGGCGATACACTGCTTGCAACCAACGCAGGTAACTTCATCGACGATGGCTGTGGCAGCCTCAATTTCAACTTCGCCTTGACCGATCAAGGATAAGACGCGCGCCGCCGCCGCCGCCCCTTGGGCAACCGATGATGGGATGTCTTTGGGTCCCTGGCAGGCCCCAGCAATGAAAACGCCATCGGTCATGGTTGCCACCGGATCCAGCTTGGGGTGTTTTTCGATCAGCCATTGGTCGGCACTGCAAGAGATGCCAAATTTGATGGCCACTTCTTTGGCATCTGCTCTTGGCTGTAAGCCAGCCGAGAGAACAACCATATCAACTGGGATACGGCGCTGCCTGCCTATGAGGGTGTCTTCGACCTGGATGATCAACTTACCCTCTTCGCTTGGCTGGCGGGCGCAGTCGGTCACCTCAGCGACACGGCCGCGGATGAAGTGTGTGCCCTCCCTTAAAACTTTTTGGTAGAACTCGTCGTACGATTTGGCTGGGGTACGCATATCGATGTAGAAGTTGTACACCTCGGCGCCAGTCTTTTCCATTGCCAGGTGGGCAAATTTGAGGCTCTGCATACAGCAAATGGCCGAGCAGTAATTGTGGTAATTGGTGTCGCGGCTGCCAACACAATGGATGATGCCAACTGTCTTGGGAACGGTTACGCCATCGCGCAAGAATACCTTGCCGCCGGTGGGGCCGGCCGCGTTGGTGAGGCGTTCAAATTCCATATTGGTGAACACATTAGCCAACCGCCCGTACCCATACTGCCCAACTTTACGGGCGTCAAACAGGTCGTACCCGGTGGCAAGGATGATGTTGCCGACCTTGATGGTGATCAATTCGTCTTGTTGATCGAACTTGATTGCGCCGGTGGGGCAGAATTTTTCGCAAGCCCGGCAGGTGCCTTTTTGGAAATAAGTACAGTTTTCACGGTCGATCACGGGGGTGTTTGGCACAGCCTGCGGGAAGGGGGTGTAGACCGCCTTGCGGTAACCCAAGCCGGCTTCGAATACATTATCGATCACTTTCTTGGGGCATTTTTCCTGGCACACGCCGCAACCTGTGCAGAGCGGCTCGTCAATATAACGGGCTCGCTTGCGGATTGTAACGGTGAAGTTGCCGATGTAACCCTCGACCTTATCGACCTCGCTCCAGGTCATCATGGTGATGTTCTTGTGATTGCCAACGCTGAACATCTTGGGCGTGAGGATGCAGGCTGAGCAGTCTAATGTGGGGAAGGTTTTGTCGAACTGGGCCATGTGCCCACCAAGGGAAGGCTCGCGTTCGACCAGGAAAACATGGTGCCCGCTGTCTGCAACTTCGAGAGCAGCCTGGATGCCTGCGATGCCGCCGCCCACCACCAGCACATTTGGATCAATTGGCACAAAGAGCGATTCGAGCGGCTGTTGGTGAGCCACGCGCCCAACGGCCGCGGCAACCAGGGCCTTGGCTTTTTTGGTGGCCTCAGTCTTGTCTGATGTGACCCACGAATCCTGTTCGCGAATATTAGCCATCTCGAACAAGTAGGGATTAACTCCGGCGCGCGAGCACGCTCCACGGAAGGTGGCTTCGTGCAGATGGGGGCTGCAAGAAGCCACTACTACTCGATTGATGCCCATGGCGTGGATATCTTTTTCGATCATTTCTTGGCCTGGGCTAGAACACATGAATTTGTAATCGCGGCTTACGACCACGTTTGGCAGCTTGCTTGCCCATTGCGCTACGTCAGCCACGTCCACTGTTCCGGCAATGTTGCTGCCACAGTGACAGATATATACACCGACCTTGATTTCTTCACTCATGAGATTTTCTCCCTCTTACTCCAACCGGGGCATGGGCAGGGATTTGTCGTCTTTCTTTGGTTTTTTGACTGTACCCTCATCCTCGGGCGGGGGAACCTCAACACCAATCTTTGCCAATGCTGGGCGGGCATCTACCAACTCGGTGCCAATCCCCATCTCTTGAGCGCTCATGCCGAAAGCCAGGCCGATCATTTGGGTGAAGAAAAGCACTGGCATGTGGTAATTGGTTTTGAAGTGCACGTTGACGGCGCCCTGGAATGCGTCTAGGTTCATCTGGCACATGGGGCACAGCGTGACCACCATATCCGCGCGATAGTCGCTGGCACCTTTAATCAGGCGACGGATGATCTCAAAGCCAGTAGCGTCGCTGATCTGGGTCATATGCCCACCACAGCAGTGAGCCTTATAGGGGAAATCGACAACCTCTGCTCCTAAGACTTTTAGCAGCTTGTCGAGCGATGTGGGGTATTCGGGATTGTCAAACGTGGTTTCGTGACTTTTGTGTTTGCCTCTTCCAAAATCTGGGCGCACAATCAGGCAGCCGTAATAGGGCGCTATGCGCAACCCTGTTAGGGGCTTGGTGACCTTGGCCTGGATTGCATCGTAGCCCACATCATTGACCACGATATCCAGCAAGTGCCTTACCCTGAGCGAGCCGGCTTCGTATGAAAGGCCGCCCTCTGCCAGGGCAATATTGACATTCTTTGCCAGGGGCTCGTCATCATACAGGTATTGATTGCACTTGCGCAGGTTGAGGTAACAGGCGCTGCAGGGAGCGATCAGTTGGTCGCTTTCTTTGTTTTTGCTTGCCAGGGCAAGGTTGCGGGCTGTGAGGGCATAGGCAGCCATGCGGTTGAGGGCAATATACTCGGTAGCGCCGCAGCAGTTCCAGTCTTCCACTTCCATGAATTCTATCCCCAGGGCCGGGGCGATTGCCCTGGTAGAGACATCATAAGAGGAAGCGCTTTTTTCGAGAGAACATCCGGGGTAGTAGTTGTATTTCATAGCGTCTCCTCGATCTCTTTAGCTTTTGCTAAAATGGCTTTCAACCCCTTCACGTCTTTGATGGGCGTGGGCGTGAAGGCCATGCGCCCTTTGGTGACCATGCCAATCCCCATCCCGGCCAGTTTGAAGGCTCCAAAGGGGTTGTGTAAGGCCAGGTGCTGACCCATTAACCCCAACTCGAACGCTCGGCCATAGTTTTCTACCCAGTTGATGAAGGTTTTTGAGAAATCTGGTGCTTTGCTGCTGTCGTAGATGTTCTCTTTAACCGAAATGCGCTTCAGGGTATACATAATATCCGTGATGTGCACTTCTTGTGGGCAGCGCTCCATGCAGTGATAGCATGATACACAGTACCAGAAGGTGTTGCTACGCAAAATGCGCTCCTTCATCGACGGCTCGACCTCAACGGCCCGGATCATTGCAAACAGGGTGCGAGGCGTGTGATCCATATCGGGTCCTGAAGGGCAGGACCCCCCGCAGGTTCCACATTGGATGCACATTTCAAGGTTGGAATAGCCTGGGGTAGCATCAATTACTTGCTGAAAGAAAGTTGGTGCTCGGGCTTGCGTTGCGGTTTCTGCCATTGGAACCTCCTGCTATGAAATTATTATTCGGTTGGGTAATTCAGTGGAGGGGGGTCTCGATTGGTGTAAGCATAAAACAGAACTGGGCTGAAGTGTAATACAAGCTACCTCAGCATTTAACAGGCCAACAGTGTGTGAGTTGAACGCAACTTTTAAGGTCAAGTTTCACCGTAAAACACGATCCTGAACGGCAATGGTTAAATTATCGACTAGAATAAGCCCCGAAGCTAGTGACGAACTGCATACTTCAAAAGTGACGATTGTCATACTGGAGTGAACATCTGAACAGTTTGTGATGCGGTGGGGCAATCTGCGGTAAAATAAACCATCTTGTTGTATTGGAGAATCTTTATGTCTCAATCGAGTGAAATCGAACTAAAGGCGATTAATACCATCCGTTTCCTGGCTGCCGACAGCGTCCAGACTGCTAATTCGGGTCATCCGGGGCTGCCGATGGGTGATGCTGCCATTGGATATACATTGTGGACGCGCCATTTGCGTTATAACCCTGCCGATCCCAAATGGCCCGGGCGGGATCGTTTTGTACTTTCGGGCGGGCATGGTTCAACCTTGCTGTATTCTTTACTGCACCTGACCGGATTTGACCTTTCATTGGATGAATTGAAGCGGTTTCGCCAATGGGGCAGCCGGACACCCGGGCACCCGGAATTTGGCTTGACCCCTGGCATTGAGGCTACCACGGGCCCTCTTGGGCAGGGGTTTGCGAATGGTGTGGGCCTGGCTATTGCACGTGCTCACCTGGCTGCGCAGTTTAACCGTCCGGGGCACGCCATCATCGATCATTTTATTTATGGGATCGTCACCGATGGTGACTTGATGGAAGGGGTGGCGTCTGAGGCGGCTTCATTGGCGGGGCACTTGAGCCTGGGATCTTTGATCTACTTGTACGATGATAACCGGATTTCGATCGATGGCAGTACAGAGTTGGCTTTCACCGAGGATCGTGCTGCCCGATTTGAGGCCTATGGCTGGCAAGTTTTACACGTGGCTGACGGGAATGACGTGCAGGCGATTGATGCTGCGATCACACAGGCCAAAGCAGATCCGCGCCCATCCTTGATTGTCTGCCGGACACAGATTGGGTTTGGTTTGCCCACCCGCCAGGGCACTTCTAAGGCGCATGGAGAACCGCCTGGCGAGGAAGAATTAAGGGCCGCAAAAGAAAAGGCTGGTTGGCCTTTGGAACCCACTTTCTTGATACCGGATGATGTTTTGGCGCATTTTCGCCAGGCTGTGTCACGTGGCCAAGAGCTGGAAGATGCATGGAGAGAACGGCTGCGCTCGTACTTGGCTGAATATCCCGAATTAGATACCGAGTTGGAGCGCCGCCTTTCGGGTGAGTTCCCGGTCGATTGGGAAGCTGCTTTGCCATCCTTCTCGGCAGATGCCAAGGGAATGGCGACGCGCGCAGCTTCTGGTAAAGTATTGAATGCTGTGGCGGCTGGCTTGCCAGAGTTGATCGGCGGCTCAGCCGACCTGGCGCCATCTAACAATACCTGGCTGCAAGGGTTCCCGGCATTCCAGAAAGATACCCCAGAAGGCAGAAATTTCCACTTCGGCGTGCGCGAGCACGGTATGGGGGCTGTTTTGAACGGGATGGCCTTGCATGGCGGGGTGATCCCTTACGGGGCGACCTTCCTGGTCTTTTCGGATTATATGCGTGGGGCAATGCGAGTGGCGGCTTTATCGCATTATCCAAGCATTTTTGTGTTCACCCATGACAGTATCGGTTTGGGCGAGGACGGGCCAACACACCAACCGGTGGAGCACCTGGCAGCGCTGCGTGCCATGCCTAACCTGGTGGTGATCCGGCCGGCAGATGCCAATGAAACGGTAGAAGCATGGCGGCAGGCCATCTTGCGCCGGCACGGCCCGACTGCGCTTATCCTCACACGCCAGGCTGTGCCGATCCTGGATCGAACGATCTATACAGCGGCGGATGGCCTAAAGCTAGGCGCATATGTGCTGGCTGATATCGGTGACGGCGAGCCCGAATTGATCCTGATGGCTTCTGGATCTGAGGTGCGTCTGGTTGTTGAAGCCGCTGCCCAATTGGCAATGGAAGGGGTGAATGTGCGCGTGGTGTCCTTCCCGAGTTGGGAGTTGTTTAAGGAACAAGACCTGTCTTACCAACAAGAGGTGTTCTTGCCCAATGTGAAAGCTCGCCTGGCGGTTGAGGCGGGTGTGGCACAAGGTTGGGAGCGCTGGGTAGGGGAGTGTGGCCGGGTGATTGCGATGGATGGCTATGGCGCTTCGGCCCCGGCCAAGGTGCTGTTTGAGCAATACGGCTTCACGGTGGCGGCAGTGGTAGAACAAGCGCGCCAGATGCTGCAAGCAACTCAATCCTCAAAGCAGGAGTAACGCGATGATTGTGGCAGTTGCGTGTGACCATGGCGGTTTTCCTCTCAAAGAGACGGTCATTGAAACTGTGCGCGCGGCAGGCTGTGAAGTATTGGACCTTGGAACGCACAGCGCTCGCAGCGTGGACTACCCGGATTATGCTGAAAAGCTCGGGCGGGCGATCCAGGCGGGGAAGGCAGAGCGGGGCATTTTGCTGTGCGGTTCAGGAATTGGAGCTTGCATCGCAGCCAATAAACTGCGCGGCATCTATGCGGGTGTTTGTCACGATACCTATTCGGCTCACCAGGGGGTGGAGCATGATGATATGAATGTGATCTGCCTGGGGGCACGCATCATTGGCCCCGAGCCGGTTAAAGAAATTGTGCATGCCTTCTTGCAGGCGCGGTTTACAGCCGAAGAGCGGCATTTGCGCCGTGTCAACAAAGTTCGAAAAATTGAAAACCAGGAGTGAGCATGTCTTCTACTGTTACTAAACTTGCTGCATTGGGTCAGTCGCTGTGGTATGACAATATCGAGCGCCGCCTGCTGGAGAATGGCGAATTGGCGGGCATGGTGATGCGAGGCGATATATCGGGTTTAACATCCAATCCGAGCATTTTTCACCAGGCGATCTCAAAATCGCGCGATTACGATGCGGCCCTGCTGCCCATGGCCTGGGCAGGCTTTACCGCGCCGCAGATCTTCGAGCAGCTTGCTATTGAGGATATCCGCGCCGCGGCCGACCTGCTGCGCCCGGTGTATGAAAACAGCCAGGGTGCAGATGGTTATGTCAGCCTGGAAGTCAGCCCTGAGTTGGCCCACAACTCTGAAGGCACCCTGGCAGACGCTTTGCGTTTGTGGGAAGTAGTGGCGCGGCCCAATCTCATGATCAAAATCCCAGCCACACTGGCAGGTTTACCCGCTGTGCGCCAGGCGATTGCGGCCGGGGTGAATGTGAATGTGACCTTGATCTTTTCGTTGGAGCGCTACCGCGCAGTGATGGAAGCCTACCTGGCGGGACTTGAAGATCGCCTGGCGTCCAAGCAGCCGCTGGGGCACGTGGCTTCGGTGGCTTCATTCTTCATTTCTCGGATGGATTCGAAAGTGGATAAGCGGTTGGATGCGATTATCAAGGCGGGTGGGAAAGACGCACCACGGGCGCAGGCGCTGCTGGGTAAAGCCGCAATCGCCAATGCGCGCCTGGCTTACCAGGAATTCCGCAAAATCTTTGAGAGCGAGCGCTTTGCGCATCTGAAGGCAAATGGTGCCCGCCTGCAGCGTCCCTTGTGGGCATCTACGAGCACCAAGAACCCGGCTTACCCCGACACACTGTATGTTGACACCTTGATCGGCCCGCACACGGTGAATACTGTTCCGCCGCAGACCTTGGTGGCTTACAAAGACCATGGCCGGGTGGCTGTCTCTCTTGAGGACGATTTGCCTGCCGCTCACCAGGCCATGGAAGGCCTGGAGGGTCTGGGAATCTCGGTTGACGTGGTGACGCGAGAACTGGAAGATGAGGGGGTGCGCGCCTTTGCAGATGCATTCACTGCTTTGTTGGCATCTGTTGAAGAGCGGCGCAGTGCGGCAGTGAAAGCGCTGGGGCCGTTGGCGCTGCCTGTGGCACAGCGGGTGGCGGCAATGCAGCACCAGCAGGTGCCGGCGCGTTTGCATGCTGTTGATCCAAGCCTGTGGACAGAAGACCCGAGTGGCCAGGCCGAGATCCGTGTCCGGATGGGGTGGGTGCGTTTGCACGAAACCAGCCGAGACTTGGTGCTGCCCTTGAAGGAGTTTGCTTCAGAGGTGCGCAAAGCTGGCATGACCCATGCGCTGTTGTTGGGCATGGGCGGCTCGTCATTAGCGCCCGAAACCATGCGGTTGATCTTGCCGCTGGGCGAAGGCGGGTTAGACCTGGCGATTTTGGATTCGACCGATCCGGCCCAGGTATTGGCCGCAGCCCGGCGCTCACCCGTGCGGCAAACCTTATACATTGTTGCCAGCAAGTCGGGTGGCACGGCTGAGATCAATGCTTTCTTGGATTATTTCTGGCAGCGCGCCCGGCGCTCAGTGGGGGCCAAGCGCGCTCCCGAGCATTTTGTCGCCATCACAGACCCGGGTACTTCGCTGGAAAAATTAGCGCAGGCGCGTGGATTTCGCCATATCTTCACGGCTGACCCGCACGTGGGCGGGCGTTATTCTGCTTTGACGGCCTTTGGATTGGTGCCGGCAGCATTGATGGGGCTGGATGTGGAAAAGCTGTTAGACCGGGCAAGTTGGATGGCCCAGCAGTGTGCGGCAGATGTTCCGGCAGGCCGAAACCCGGGGTTGGTCTTGGGTGCGGCGATGGCAGAAGCTGCGCTCTTAGGGCGCGACAAACTGACCCTGATCAGCGACCCCGAGTTGGCGCCGTTGGGGGCGTGGCTGGAACAGTTGATTGCAGAAAGCAGCGGTAAGCAGGGCAAAGGGATTGTCCCGATCGATGGTGAGCCGCTGAAACCCGCGGCCAGTTATGGGCGTGACCGCGTGTTTGTTTACCTGCGGCGAAACGGGCAGTTTGACCGTGCCGCGCAGCGCTTGCAAAAGTCAGGACAGCCGGTGCTGGTGTTCGACGTGCCAACCGGCGAGGACGTGGGGGCTGAGTTTTACCGCTGGGAGATGGCTACTGCTTGTGCTTGCATCGCAATGGGCGTAAACGCGTTCGATCAGCCAGATGTGCAAGACAGCAAGACGCGCACCAAGGCAAAGATCGCTGTTTACCAGGAGAAAGGTCGTTTTGAGGAGGGGCAGCCGGCCTGGCAGGGAGAAGGTGTGCGGATATACTGCACTTTGCCGGCAGGCGTCAAAAGCCTGGATGAGGCATTGGATGCCTTCTTGGCGCAAGGGAGGCCGGGTGATTACGTGGCTTTGAACGCCTACTTGCCGCGAACCACCCGGATGCAGGCGGCGCTGCGCCGTTTGCGCGTAGCCATAGGGGATCGCACCGGGTTGGCGACAACCGTTGGATTTGGGCCGCGCTTCTTGCATTCCACGGGCCAGCTCCACAAGGGCGGTGCGGATAATGGCCTGTTTGTGCAGATCACCGCTGACCCGGTGTTGGATGTAGAAATCCCGGGGCAGGGGCTGCCGTTTGGAGCCTTGGAACGCGGCCAGTCTTTGGGGGACCTGGAGGCTTTGCAGGCGCGCAAGCGCCGCATTTTGCGCATCCACTTTGAACAGCCCGAGGCATTACAAAAGCTGTTCGATTAGGAAGTGGTATTTCTTGTCAACCAAAAAGACGGCGTCACGGCGCCGTCTTTTTGGTTGCTTCAACATGTTCACGCACAAGTTCGCGGCGCAGCACCTTGCCAACCGTTGTTTTGGGCAGTGCAGACCGGAATTCAACGAGGGTAGGCACTTTATAGACGGCCATATTTTGTTTGCAGAACTCGCGCAGTTCTTCTTCACGCATGCTTTGACCTGGTTTTAACACCACCCAGGCTTTGACCATCTCTCCATGCTCTGGGTCGAATATGCCGGCAACCCCGACCTCGCGCACATTGGGGTGCATGGCGATCACTTCTTCAACTTCACGCGGCCAGACCTGATATCCGCCGGGTTTGATCAACTCTTTTTTGCGATCTACGATGTAGAAATATCCATCCTTATCCATGCGGGCAATATCGCCCGTATAAAGCCAGCCATCGCGCAGGGTATTATCGGTCTCGCGGGGCATGTTGTGATAGCCCTTCATTACCTGCGGACCGCGCAGCACGAGCTCACCAATCTGGCCGGCTGGCAGGGTGGTTGCGCCATCCTCCAGGCTGACAATGCGCGCCTCCACATCGGGCAGCGGGAGCCCGATCGAGCCGGGGCGATTTTCGCCGAACATGGGATTGATGTGGGTTGCAGTGGGGGCTTCGGATAGGCCGTAGCCTTCAATTAACTTGCCTCCTGTTCGGGCCTCAAACTTGTCTTTGGTTTCTTTCAACAGGGGCGTTGAGCCTGAGATGCAGGCTTTGATGGTGTCTAGCTTGTATTTGCCAGCCAAAACGTCAGGATGGTTGTTGATAGCATTATAGATATTGGGGACACCAGGGAAGATGGACGTTTTGTATTTTTGAATGCTGGTGAGGATGTCTTTCAAATCCCGCGGGTCACGGATCAATACCATGGCGGCACCGAGGCGCATGGCAAAGAGCATTCCCAGCACCATGCCGTAGACATGGTACAACGGGATTGCCATCAAAATGGTTTCTCTACCTTCTTCAGTTCCTACCAACCAGGTACGAATCTGCAGGGTATTGGCAACCAGGTTACGGTGCAGGGCGATGGCCCCTTTTGAGATGCCCGTGGTCCCGCCGCTGTATTGGAGCATGGCGATATCGTCGGGACCAATATCTACCTTGGGCCGGTCTGAGGGCTTGTGGTGGGCAATGATATCTTTCATCCAGAGATCGCCGGGGGCCAGGCTGATCCGAAAACCGCTCTTTCTTTCTTGACCCAGGCCAAAAAGCAGCCCCACAAGCGGGGGCAGGTATTCCCTTAGATTTGTGACGATCACAGTGCGAATCTTGGTTTTGGGCTGGGCCTGTTTAATGGCCGGGTAGAGGTCGCTCAGCGATAGGATCAGCTCGACACCGGCATCCTGGGCCTGGTGTTCAATCTCGCGTGGGCTGTAAAGCGGATTGATTGCCACCACCACACCGCCTGCCTTAAGAATGGCGAAATAAGCGATCACGAATTGGGGGGTGTTGGGCATGAAGATACCCACGCGATCACCCTTCTTGACTCCTAAGGCCGCCAGCCCGGCTGATAGGCGATCTGTCAGTTCGTCAATCTTTTTAAATGTAAGGACTGCACCCTTGAAGATCGTGCAAGGACTGTGAGGGTATTTTTGGGCGGCAGCCTCAAGCATATTGAAAGCGGTATCCTGAGGGTAATCAATCTGGTGCGGCACACCCGAATCGTAGTGTTTCAACCAGGGCCGGTCAGTCATTACGTGTTCCTCCAATTTGGGCCAACCAGGCTTTGATCTGGGCTGCGATCTGTTGGCTGACGTTTTCTGTTACCTGGAACCAGTGGATTGCCGGATCCGTTTCTTTGAACCAGTTTGCCTGCCGCCGGACGAAGACGCGTGTGCGCCTTTTCATCAGTACAATCGCTTCGTCCAAGGATAGGGTCCCCTGCAGGTATTGGATCATTTCTGCGTACCCGATGGCTGAGAGGGTGGGCAGTTCGGGCGAAAAGCCCTGAGCCAGCAGGCGTTTGACTTCATCGGCAAAGCCAGCTTCGATCATTGCTTCAATGCGGGCGTCAATACGGCCATATAAGTCGGGCCGAGGCCGGGCAAGTCCGATCTGTAAGGCCTGGTAGCGAACAGGTTTGCGCTGCCTTTGGGATGAGAAACGCTGCCCGGTGCTCAGGATCACTTCAAGGGCCCGGATGGTGCGGCGTATATTGTGAGGGTCGATGGATGCGGCGGCCTGCGAGTCTAATGCGGCTAATCTTTGGTGCAGGCTGAAAGGGCCAATCTCTGCGGACCAATTTTCCAGGGCCTGGCGCAAGCGGTGGTCTGGTGCGGCCTGGGGAATATCCCATTCTTCAATCACCGCGCGGATGTACTGCCCGGTGCCGCCAACCAGGAATGGCAGGCGACCGCGTTGGTGGATGCCGGCAATGGCTTCGTGGGCGGCGCGTTGAAAGACCGCCAGGCTCCATACCTGGTCGGGCTCTGCAACATCAATCAGGTGATGGGGCAGGCGTGCCAACTCGGCTGGGGAGGGCTTGGCGGTGCCAATATCCATGCCCCGGTATAACAGGCGCGAATCTACCGAGACGATCTCGCCTTGCAGTTGTTCTGCCAGTTGCAGTGCAATCTCGGTCTTGCCAACCGCGGTTGGCCCAACAATGAGAACGATGGGCGGCCGAGCAGCGTTTGATAGAGCGGGAAAATGTGATTCAGGAGAAGGCATTTTGGAAATGGGTGATCTGAGGCAAATCGCCTGCTTTTAAGAATTGGATGCTGAGCGCGTCAATACGCCATTCACCAGCCAGTTCTGGGTGCGCTTGCATGTAATGCTGTGCAGAAGCCAGGATGTGTGCCTGCTTGCGCGGCGTAATGGAAACTTCTGGCGGGCCAAAAGTGGGCGTGCGGCGGGTTTTGACTTCGACAAACACGACCAGGTCGCCTTGCTGTGCCAGTAAGTCGATCTCGCCATAAGGTGTGCGTACGTTGCGGGCCAGGATGGCGAATCCCTGTTCAGCCAAGTACTGCGCGGCCAGGTCTTCGCCCAGCCGCCCCAATGATTGGCGTGGGGAGGTTTTCATCGCCACCGGTCGAAGAAGCGTGCCAGGCGAAAGCGCAGCCCGCGCTTGCGGTACTGGGATTGGTCGACCAGGCGCTTATAGTGTTCAAGCATGGTTTTGGTCGTGCGGTGGATGTCATATTGTTCCGCAGCCTGGTAAGCTGCCGCGCCCATGTTTACACGCAGGCTGTTTTCACCGACCAGGCGTGCCATTTTGGCGGCGTATGCTGCCAGGTCGTTGGATGATAGAAAGCCGGTTTTTCCGTCTTCGATGGTGTCTCCGACGCCGGGCGAGTCGATGCCTAAGACAGGCAGGCCGACCCCCATGGCCTCGATCACTGACAACGGGTGCACCTCGGTCACCGAAGCAGTGACGAATGCGTCGGCAGCAGCCAGGTGGCAAGATAGGTCTTGATAGGGGACCATGCCGGTAAAGTGAATGCGGCTGCTGGCGTGCGATTGCCTGGCCTGCTGCTCAAGTTCTTCATAGGCTGGCCCATCGCCAACAATTACCAGGTGGACGTTGTCAAAAGCTTCTGCAACCCCCGCAAAGGCGCGCAGCAAGAAGGAGAGATTTTTCTCGGGGGCAACGCGTCCTACATACGCCAATAAAACATCTTCTGCCCGAATGCCAAGCGCGCCCCGATCCAACGGGGTGATTTTTGCGCGCAGCGGTTCTAGTGCAACGCCGTTGGGCACCACCTCGATCGGGCTATCTACACCAAAGCCCTCAAGGACACGTGCCATGCCTTTAGAAGGAGAAATGACCATGTTGCAAGCGCGGCAGAATGAAGGTAGATAGGCTTTCATGGCGGCTTCGCCCCACGTGTCGGGAAGGATAGGGAGATAAGCCTGGGTGTACAGGTCGTAGCGGGTATGGTTCGTGAATATGACGGGAATGCCGCGCGGCCGGCAGTAACGCAAGGCCAGTGAGCCGCTTACAAACGGGTGGTGCACGTGGGCGATATCCATCTCGTAGAGCAGGTGCCGGGCTCGTTTATTGTAGCTCAGGCTCAGGTAAAAGCCCGTATCTACCAGGGGCAAGGCAGGTGAGCGAATGACGTTGGCTTCATCATCCGGGTAATCCAAATCTCCAAACGTAAAAATATAAACTTCATGTCCTTGATCTTCCAGCACTTTCTTATTCAGTGCAATGTAATTCGTGATACCGCTGACATGCGGTTTGTAAACGTCGGTAAGCATTCCAATTTTCATAGTGGCCTCGTGGTTCAATCCTACGTTAAGGTTGGCAAAACGTCAAGCTTGACAGGCGATTGTGGTTGAAAAAGCCGCTGCGATGCTATTCCGCTCTCTTTTATACCTTGATATAATAAGCTTCGGTAGCTTCTCATAAACTAAACCTTACTATGGAGGCCTGATGTCTAAAGACATTCGTTTTGGCACTGATGGTTGGCGCGGTCGGATTGCTGAGGATTATACGTTTGCAAGTGTCCGGCGTTGTGCACAAGGCTTTGCCGATTATTTGCTCGGCAAAGGGCACAAAGATGAATGGGTGGTGGTTGGCTATGACCAGCGCTTCCACTCAGAAAACTTTGCTGCAGCAGTGGCAGAGGTTTTGGCGGGTAATGGGTTGAGGGCTTACCTGACTGCTGGTCCTACCCCAACCCCAACGATTGCATTCTCGGTTGTAAATAAAAAGGCGATTGGCGCTGTCAACATAACCGCATCGCACAACCCTCCAACGGACAATGGATTTAAAGTGCGGAATGAGCACGGCGGCGCTATTGACCCAGATGGGTTGAAGGAGATCGAGGCGCGTATTCCAGAGAGCGTGACTGGCGTGCACAGCCTGCCTTTGAAAGAAGCAGAAGCGCAAGGGTTGGTGGAACGTTTTGACGCCGCACCGGCGTACATTGAGCAGATCCACCGCTTGCTCGACCTTCAGCCGATCAAAGATGCCGGGTTGAATATCTTGGTGGACCCGATGTGGGGGAATGGGATTGGCTGGCTGCCGCGCTTGCTGGAAGGCGGCAAAACCCGGGTGCAAGAAATTCACAACGTGCGCAACCCATCTTTCCCCGAGATGTCTCGCCCTGAGCCGATCCCGCCGAATATCAATGTTGGCCTGAAGGAAACCGTGGCGCGCGGTGCAGACGTCTTGATCATCACCGATGGTGATGCTGACCGGGTTGGCATAGGCGACGAGAATGGGCAGTTCATCGATCAATTGCGGGTATATGGCTTGCTGGGCTATTATATGTTGGAAGTGCGCGGCGAGCGTGGGCCGATCGTCAAGACCCTGTCGACTACCAATATGCTTAACAAGTTGGGCGAACTGTATGGCATTCCGGTTGTTGAAACGGGGGTTGGGTTCAAGTACGTGGCCCCGAAGATGCTGGAACTGAATGCCTTATTGGGTGGAGAAGAATCGGGCGGCTACGCTTTTCGGAACCATGTGCCTGAGCGCGATGGCATTTTAGCTGGCCTGTACATCCTGGATATGATGGTGCGCCTGGGTAAAAAGCCCTCTGAGCTGCTGGAAGCCCTGTTCAGCAAAGTGGGGGCGCACTATTATGATCGCATTGATACCCCCTTCAGCGGCGACCGCCAATCGCGCGAGCAGCGCATCTTGGACGCAAAACCGGAGACCTTGGGCGGCTTTAAGGTGACCGGCCTGGATACCCGGGACGGCTTTAAGTTCAACCTGGAAGATGGCGGCTGGATGTTGATCCGTTTTTCGGGCACAGAGCCGATCATGCGCGTATACTGTGAGACAACCACCCAAGAGCGCGTGCAGGCGATCTTGCAGGATGGCCTGCGTGTAGCAGGGATCAAGTAAGATGGCAATCCCGGCAGTTGGTGTTTTGGCAGACACCCACTGCCACCTGGATTTTAATACGTTTGGCAGCGACCGGTCAGAAGTGGTCGAACGTGCTCGACAGGCCGGGGTAGAGCGTATATTGGATCCAGGGATTGACCTGGAGACCAGCCGGGCGGTGGTTCGCCTGGCAGATATTTATCCTGAGGTATATGCCTCGGTGGGTGTACACCCGAACAGCGCTACCACCTGGGATGCAAACAGCCTGGTTGAACTGAGAAACCTGGCAGTGCATCCCAAGGTGGTGGCGATTGGCGAAATAGGCCTGGATTATTATCGCCAGCACGCTCCTCATGATTTGCAGCAGCAGGTTTTTCGGCAGCAGCTTGACCTGGCTGCTGAACTTGGGCTGCCGGTGGTGATCCATAATCGAGAAGCCGGGGCAGATACGCTGTCGATCTTGAAGGCGTGGTGCACCAGTGTGGCGGGGACCCCCCTGGCCGAGAAGCCAGGTGTGCTGCATTCTTATGCGGGCGATGATGCCACGGCTCTGCAGGCATTGGAATTCGGTTTTTGGCTTGGAATTACCGGGCCAGTAACCTTTCGGAATGCGCCCGAACAGCAGCGGTTGGTTGCGGCTTTGCCGCTGGAGCGCTTATTGGTTGAAACCGACAGCCCTTTCTTGGCCCCACATCCACACCGAGGCCGGAGGAATGAACCGGCTTTTGTGCGCCTGGTGGCAGAAAAGATTGCTGAGCTTCAGAAACAACCCGTAGAAAAGGTTTTTGAAATTACAACAGCCAGTGCAGACCGGCTGTTTTGTTGGAGAGAATGTGTTTGATTGCCTTACCTTTTGCTGAACCTGTACAAGACCGATTGCAGAAAGTTGAAATACGGATGCGTTCTCAGGCGGATGGTTACCATCCTAACCTGGCAGCAGCATTAAATCACTTGTTGTCTTCTGGGGGAAAACGTATTCGGGCTGTTTTTACCCTGTTGATCGGGGGCATGTTGAAAGCTGACCCTGATCGCCTGGTGACCCTGGCTGCTGCGATTGAGACGTTGCATACGGCCACACTTGTGCATGACGACCTGATTGACGGGGCCCTGGTGCGCCGCGGCATACCCACGTTGAATGCCCAATGGTCGCCCGCGGCCACCGTTCTGACGGGTGATTTTGTCTTTGCGCGCGCCGCAAGGTTGGCTTCTGAAACGGAGTCAACCAAGGCGATGTACCGATTTTCAGATACGCTGGCAACAATCGTTAATGGTGAAGTGACCCAATTGTTCAGCAGCCGTGGTGTTGCCAGCCGCGAGAATTATTATCACCGCATTTATGCAAAGACCGCTTCCTTGTTTGAGGCTGCTGCCAGCACGGCTGCCATCCTAAGCCCGGTGGAGGACGATCAGGTTCAAGAGATGGCGCGCTTTGGGTATGAGATAGGCATGGCATTCCAGATGGTGGATGACATCTTGGATTTCACTGGTCAACAGGCCACGATTGGTAAGCCGGTTGCCGGCGACCTGCGCCAGGGGCTGATCACGCTGCCGGCTTTATACTACATTGAACATAAGCCAGATGACCCAGATATGCAAATGATCCTGAACAGCAGTTTCTGTGATGAGCCTTGCCTGAGCCGACTGCTGGACTCGATTCGCCAGAGCGGCGCAATTGAACATGCACAGCTTGAGGCCGGGCAGTCGATCCAACGCGCCCTGGATATCTTGGCGCAAAAGCCGGCTTGCCGCGAGCGAGAAGCGCTGGAAGACCTGGCAAATTATATTGTTCGTCGTGATATCTAGTTGACAAAATCCTGAGAGCGTAGTAATATTCTGCCGCTCTATACGGCTACGGCGAGGTAGCTCAGTTGGCAGAGCAGGGGACTCATAAGCCTCGTGTCGCGGGTTCGACTCCCGCCCTCGCCACCTAAACCACCCCCTGATCGGGGTGGTTTTGCTTATTGCAGTTAAGAATATGTCAAACGCCTGGCCAGGGTATAATCCTGATGGAATATCCCCGGCGGCCCAATTCTGTGGATGGTGAAAACGGGATGCTTACACTTCAGGGAACCACTCGTAGAAACCTGGCGATTGTCTTTCAGATTCTTGTCGCGAGCCTCGCAATATCTGGCCTGGCGGTTAATTTTATCATCATGCCTACATTGCCTGCCCGCTTAAACTCCTTCAGCTATTACACGATTCAAAGCAATATTCTGGTAGCTGTGGCGATGCTTTTGAGTGCCTTGCAGATGTGGACTGGGCGAGAAGATGGGCGCGGCCTGATGATCTTTAAAAATGGCGCAATGTTGTGGATCTTGGTCACTGGCATCGTGTATCACCTGTTGTTGGCTGGTTTGTGGAAGTTTACGGGGCCGATGGGGTATGTCAATTTTTCGCTTCATACGGCCACGCCTGTGGGCATGGTGTTGAATTGGTTGTTGTTTGAGAAGAAGGGGCGCTATCGTTTTGATTATATTTTGTACTGGATGACCTACCCATTGGCCTATTTGCTTTTTTCATGGCTGCGCGGTTGGCTGACAGGAATCTATCCGTATTGGTTTTTGAATCCGACATCCCCATACCCAAAGGGCGCGGGCTCACTGGGGATTATGTTGGGCGTGGTAGGCGTGCTGGTGGCAGGGTTTATCATCTTGGAGCTGCTTGTCTTCATGGCCGACCGGCTGCTTGGAAGAAAGCAGGAAGACCGCATTGCTTTGATTTGAGCAGTTTGGGGCTTCGCCAAAGCGGGGCATGATCAGTCAGGGATGCGGCGCGGAAAAATCACAATTGCCTCGGTGCCTTGCCCTGGGGTTGAGTTGATGCGAATGGTGCCTTTGAGAGCAGTGGTTGCCAGGTTATGAACGATTGCCATGCCCAGCCCCGTACCGCCGGTTGAGCGCCCGGTGGTGAAAAATGGCTCGAAAATGTGGGCGCGCACTTCCTCTGACATCCCAATGCCGTAATCCTTTACGATGATCGCAAACTTATCGGGCTGCTCTAGCGCCAGGTTAATATCTGCAATGCCGCCGGCCCCCGGGGCATAAGCATAGCGTTCAATATTGGTCAGCAGGTTGAGTAGGATTTGCGAGAGGTAACCTCGATAACCTACCCAGGTTTTCTGAGAAGGTGGCAAAGTGTCATGGATATTGATGATCAGGCCGCTGCGCCGCAGATGCGCTTTTGCCAGGTTAACCGTTTCTTGCACGGCTTCTGCAAGGTCCATGGGTTCTTTAACGTCGCTGAGTTGGCTGACAGAGACCTTCTTGAAGTCTTGCACCAATTGGTGGGCACGTAAGATATTGCCCTTGATCAACTCAAGCGCCTCTTGTATATCCTCAACCACATAATGCGTCTCTTCCTGTTCTCCGAGCGCCTGGATAGCCGGCTTTTTGATCTCGCGTTCGATGATGCTGGCAGCGGTATTAATGATCCCCATGGGGGTGTTTAATTCATGGGCTACGCCGGCAACCATCTGCGTGAGGGCTTTTTGTCGTTCGGCTTCCATTTCAGCAGCCAGGGTGCGCTGGCTGAGCATCTCGCGAAATTCGCGTTCGTTCACTGCTCGGATCTGGTTGCTGAGCACTGCGAACAGCTTCAAGATTGCCTCGGGTGGGGCCCCTGAAACGGTTTCGACCAGCATCGCGCGGTCAATCATCAAGAATTCGCAGTCAGATTCTGCTGTGATCGTAGCCATGCGGGGCTCACTGCTCAATAAGGCCAGTTCGCCAAACACTTGCCCAGCTTCTAGTTGATTCAAGATCACTTCACCGCCTTCTTCGTCCTGGCGGTGAACCTTGACTTTCCCCTCTAGGATGAGATACATCGCGCCGGACGGATCGCCGGTGCGAAAAACAGCTTCCCCGGGCCCAATATGGACCCGGGGGGCGATTTCGGCAATCCGCTCGAGCTGTGTTGAAGAGAAAGGAGCGAGAAAAGCAAATTTTCGGAGCTGCTCAGCGATGTTCATGGTCGTGCTGTATGCGGTGGCGGGTCAGCGGGCGCGCTTCCAAAGCGTAGCAATATCCAGGCTGTTGCGGAAGGTCAAATCCAACAGCGATTCGGGCATCTCCATCTTGCCTTGCAGGACATATACATAATCTGCGGTGGAAGGGGTGGCGGCGATATGCACCAGCACGCGCGGCCCATCTACCACTAACTTGTGGCCTTCTTCTGTGGTCATCAAGGCGGGCACCTGTTCCAATTCATCGCGTATGGCAAAGACGCGCTCGACCGGGCTGTAAGTCAATACATCACTGCCCTCAAAGATAATGCCGGTGATCAACTCGCTGGTCTCAAAGCCACCGCCTGATTGGCGCAGCGAAAGCCATAGCTGCTCTTTGGTTTCTGCACTCAAGATGGCCGAATGGGTAATATCGGCCATCAGCTTGCCGTAAAAAATTGAATACCACTGGCGGATACCACTTTTGATGAGTGTATAGAGCTTTTGTTCGGTGGCCTCTACCTTGGTCAGGTAACCCGAGATATCGTACTCGTCGATCACTTTACGTTCTGGGGCTACGCCAGGCTGCCCGGTGCGGATGTATAACTGCGAGGACCAGTTCTTCATGGTGTGGCGGATATGATCACAAAGCTCCAGCCCGGCGTGCTCGGTCTCCATGACCACATCGATAAAGGCGACCGCCACAAGGCCGCCGGGCATGCCTGATGTTGCCAGCTTGGTGTTGAGCAGCTCAATGGCCTCGGCTTTGTTCTTGGCTGTGTGGATGCGCAGCGGCAGATCGTAAACACGCACATCCCGCAGGGCCAGCTTGGATACGGTCAGCACATCGGGCTCGTCATCCACGAGCAGTACATTCCATTCCTTGAACAACATGGCAGGCTTCTCCTTTATGGGTGGTTTGGAGGAAATCCAACTTCAGTGTTTAAAATAGTATAGCATATATTTGCTATAATGATATTTGCTGTGAAAATACCTGATCTATAAAGATCGTTGATTGCTGTGGTTTGAGCAGGGCCTGGAGCGTACTTATGCCAGTCAAGACGGGTCGCTATCGTGCCATTGTGGCTTTAGAGCAAGAGGCTATGCGGGCCAGTGAGGCGGGACAGTTTAGCGCTGCAAGGCAGGCTCACAGCCGGGCATTGTTGATTGCCAAAGACTTGGCGCGGCCACGCTTGCGGGCAGTCTTATATTATCGCCTGGGGGATGATTTTGAGGTTGACGGCGATTTGCAGCAAGCCGTGAGGGCGCATGAACAAGGATTTACGGCCCTGGCTGAAGATGCTGCGTGGGACGAAGCCCTGATCCGGGATATTCTGCGGGAGTTTGGCCAGGTTGGGAAAGAATTCCGGTGGTCGAATATCCTGGCGATGCCGATTCCGGGTCTTTACAGCCCTGTTGCTGCGGCTGACTTGAAGCAGGCTGAGGCTGACCCCTTGTTGGCAGTCAAACTGTTAGTCAAAATCGGTAATGTTTACTTGCTCATGCCGCAAGAAAAGCCAGCTTTGAGTCGTTACGAGCAAGCACTGCGCATGCCTGAGATTGAGGCATCCCCAGACCTGCGGGCTCACGTCTTGATGCATATTGGTTTTATTCAACGCCGTTTGGGCCAAACAGATTATGCTGAAGAGGTGCTTTTGCAGGCCTTGGATGTGTTGGAAAAACACCTGCCTGAAGTTTCGCAGCGTCGCGTACTGGCAGTGTTGGCAGGTATCCAGAATGATCGCGGTTTGATCCAGCAGGCTGTAGAAATGTATACAAAAGCCCTTTCTCTGTATGAAAAGGTAGACGACGCATTGGGGCATGGTCGGACGCTTGGTGCTATGGCGGCTGTGTACCTTGAGCAAGGGGATTATGTGCGGGCCGAACCCTGTTTCCGGCGTGCCCTTGAACTGGCTGAGAAAGTTGGCGATAGCGACAGTAGGTGGCAGGCGTACTGGGGTTTGGGCTGTTGTGCTCAGGCGGGCAAAGACCTGTCTGCCGCCGAGATAGCTTTTCGGCGCAGCCTGGATATCGCCGGGCTGCGGCAGGTTGCCTTGCGCACGGATGAGGGCAGGGTGGCTTTTTTGGACGGCGTGCAGGATATTTATGACCGTTTGATTTCAGTGTGCCTGGAGGCTGGAAAATGGGAGGCTGCCTGGCGTGTGGCAGAAGCGGCCCGCGGGCAGGTCATCGGTGATTTGCTGGCTGCACGTAGAGAAAACCGCCATCCAGCGCCCGGCGTTTTTGAGAGCTGGCAGCAACCCTTGCAGGATGGGTCGCAAATGATGATGCAAATGGCCCCTGGCATGCCATTGGTTGACGATTACATCCTGCGGGAATCCCTGCCAATGGGCAAGCCGCAACCTGCTGTTGCGCTTCAACCGCTGAACCGCCTGGTTTTTCATTCACTGGCACAGGAGACGGCAATCTTTGTGGTGTCGCCAGACGGGAGCGTGTTTGGACACATCTGCCACGTGGGACGGGTAGAATTGGCAGCTCGTATCCATGAGTTGAGGCAGACCCTACAGGTGGATGCTTACCCGCGAGGGGTGAAAGTGGGGCGTGAGGGATGCGCAACTGGCTCTCAGTGTGTTGAATTCAGCCCTGATGACTGGGATGATCCACGCTCCTTGTTAGAGAACTTTTATGCAGAATTTATCAGACCGGTTGAACAGGTTTTACCGCCGGAGGGTGAGCTGCTGGTGATCGAACCCCACGGGCCTTTGTGGCTGCTGCCGTTTGCTGCATTATGCCGGGAAGATGGTGCCTGGCTGGGGGAGCGATGGCCGATTGTATTTGCCCCTTCGGCAGAGGTGATGGATGGGATCCGGCAAGAGACCGATTATGGAACCCCGGCTGATTTGCGTGCATTGGTGATTGGTAACCCGGCAATGCCCCAGCAGGATCTGGGAACAGCAGGCTTTGAATTTGAGGCACTTCCCGGAGCAGAGTTGGAGGCAAAAACGGTGGCGGCGATGTTCGCAAGCGGCCGCTCGGAGTTGTTGCTAGGCGCACAAGCTACGCGCCAGGCGGTTGAGCAGCGTATGCCGGCATTTGGCATCCTTCATCTTGCGTCACACGGGCTGGTGGATGGGGAAAACCCCAACGAATCGTATGTGGTATTGGGAGAAACGGAGGGCGAGTCGGGGCTTTTGAAGGCTGGCGAGGTGGCCAGGATGCATCTGCCGGCAGACCTGGTGTGCTTGAGCGCCTGCCAGACTGGGTTGGGCCGAATCTCGGGGGATGGGGTGTTGGGTTTGAGCCGCGCTTTTTTGGCGGCAGGGGCGCGGGCTGTGTTGGTCAGCTTGTGGAGTGTGGATGACCGGGCTACCGCCGAGTTGATCCGGGTGTTTTACCAGGTGTATCTGAGCGAGGATGATAAGGCGCTGGCACTGCAACAGGCCATGCGCGCTTTGCGCGCTCAGCCTGAATACGAACACCCTCGCTATTGGGCGCCTTTTATATTGGTAGGCTCAGAAGCTTAGAGATGGTCGGTTAGAAGAAGCCCCAGGCCGCCCCAGCGCCTTCTTCCATCATCCATGGCTCCCAGGCTTGCATACCCAGGGCCATTTTTGTTGGGCGGCCAAGAGCCGCCTCGGACTTTTGGCGCGCCATTTCGAGCAGTGCTGGGGCATAAGGGCAGAATGGCGTGGTCATGATCATGGTCACCACGGCTTGAGTGTCTTCAATGACCACGTCGCGGATCAACCCTAGCTCAATGATATTGAGGCCAATTTCGGGATCCATTACCTCTCGCAGGGCTTCCTTGAGCGACTCTACAAGTTCGGGATGGGTGTTTTCGATGCTCCAAACAAGCTGGGGGCGTTCTTCTTCGGTCATATATTATTTCTCCGCGTGATCAGGATCGGGGATTACATAGGTGCAATGTGCATCGCCATTCAAGATGCACTTCACCTTCTCAACAGGGGTTGAAAGGATGGTTGATATAAAAATTTGATCGACGGCACACACTTCAGGATGATTTTGGCCCACGTGGTAATATGGGCAACTGATCTCTTGTATGTGATACTCGCTACCTTGCTGTTCCCATTCGACCTCAAATCCCTCTTTGCGTAAAACCATTTTCACCAGTTCGAGGCGCTCCTCGATGGTCATATTCTGCACCTGGGGATCTGATGCGATATCTTTGGCCATATCCTGCGCGATTTGGGCAAACAACTCGCCAACCATGGGGGCGGGCATGCTTTCTTTGAGCTGCTCGAGCAAACGCACAGTGAGACGCACATAGCGGGTGGGGAACATCTCCGTCCCGGCCTCGGTTAAAGAAAAAACCTGGCGTGGGCGGCCCACACCATGGCGCTCTTCTTCTGCCGTAACCAGGTTGCCGGCTTCTAGGTTGGCAATGTGGTGGCGCACAGAAATCGGGTTGATGCCCACTTCTTGGGCCAACTCGTTGATCGTCCGCCGGGGACGCGTGCGTAATACTTGTAGGATCTGGTCGCGGGTCGATGCCATTGTTTCGCTTTCCTCGAAGCTGGTTTCGAGTATATCAGCCCCGTGAAGTTCTGTCAATATTTATCATAATTATATTAAATATTTGACATTGTGGGCTGCTCATGCTATAATGTCGCCCGAACGATATCTGGCGCATAAGGCTGTACCGTTGCGCCGACAAACGATTGATCTATTAACGGGTTTTGGACCCTGATACCAACATCGGGAATGCAGGATGAAGAGAGGTTATTTATGTCAGAGTTGATCATTCGGAACTTGCATGTCAATGTGAGCGGCCGGGAAATCCTTAAGGGTTTGAATTTAACTGTTAAGCAAGGCGAAGTCCATGCTTTGATGGGGCCAAACGGTACGGGAAAGTCAACGTTGGCATATTCGCTGATGGGCCATCCCAATTATGAGGTTACGCAAGGTGAGGTGGTCTTCAAGGGCCAGGATATTTTAGAGCTGGAGCCAGATGAACGCTCGCGGCTGGGGATTTTCTTGGCTTTTCAATACCCGGTGGCGATTCCGGGCGTGTCGGTGGCAAATTTTTTGCGTACTGCGATCAATGCCCGCCGCAAAGCAGAGAATCCTGAGGATAAGGGCATTCCCGTGCCGGAATTTCGGAAGGTTTTAAAAGAGCGCATGGATCTGCTTAAGATGGATCATACCTTTGCCGGGCGGTACTTGAATGATGGCTTCTCGGGTGGCGAGAAGAAACGGGCTGAAATCTTGCAGATGGCAACGCTTCGCCCTGAGATCGCGATCCTTGACGAGACTGACTCTGGCCTGGATATTGACGCGTTGCGCATCGTTTCTGAAGGTGTGAACGCTTTGCGCGGCCCGGCTCTTGGTGTGTTGGTGATCACTCATTACCAGCGCATCTTGAATTACATCAAACCTGAATTTGTGCACATCATGTTGGGCGGCCGGATTGTCGAATCGGGCGGCTCTGACCTGGCCCTCCACCTGGAAGAACATGGCTATGATTGGGTGCGCGAGAAATACGAAGTTTTGGCTTAATGGTGCTGGCAGGGTGTGATTGGAGGTAGGAATGAGCACTGATGCGAATTTGTTGGAGGGGGTAGGCGATTATCGTTTTGGGTTCCGCGATCCGGATACCTCTGTGTTCAAAAGCCGCAAGGGGTTGGATCGCTCTGTGGTCGAGCAAATCTCTCAGATGAAGGGTGAGCCTGAGTGGATGTTGGAATTCCGTCTCAAGGGATTGGAACACTTCCAGAAACGCCCCATGCCTGCCTGGGGGGGCGATCTTTCGAAACTCGATCTGGATAATATCTATTATTATGTCAAGCCGACCGATAAAGAAGGTCGCTCGTGGGATGAAGTGCCTGATACGATCAAGAATACGTTTGATAAATTGGGCATACCCGAGGCCGAGCAAAAATTCCTGGCCGGCGTAGGCGCCCAGTATGAAAGCGAGATGATCTACCACAGCATTCAAGAAAACCTCGCCAAGCAAGGCGTTATCTTTTTGAGCATTGAAGAAGGTTTGCGCCAGCACCCCGATCTGTTCCGTGAGTATTTTGGCACCATTATCCCGATCGAAGACAATAAGTTCTCGGCCCTCAACAGCGCGGTTTGGTCGGGTGGGTCGTTTGTGTATGTGCCCAAAGGTGTAAAGGTAGACCTGCCTCTGCAAGCGTATTTTCGCTTGAACGTAGCGAACATTGGGCAGTTTGAGCGTTCCCTGATCATCGCAGATGAAGGGGCGCAGGTGCATTATGTAGAAGGTTGTACGGCACCGACCTATTCCACCGACTCTTTCCACAGCGGTGTGATCGAGATTGTGGTCAAGCGAGGGGCGCGCGTGCGTTATACCACCATTCAGAACTGGTCGCCCAATGTGTATAACCTGGTGACTCAGCGTTCGATGGTCTACGGCGGCGGGACAATGGAGTGGGTGGATGCCAACCTGGGGTCTAAACTGACCATGAAGTACCCGTCTTGCTACTTGATGGAGCCTGGCGCACATGGGGAGATCCTATCGATGGCGTTTGCCGGCCCAGGCCAGCACCAAGACGCGGGCGGCAAGATGATCCACTTCGCCAAAGATACTACCAGCAAAATCACGTCCAAGTCGATCAGCAAGGGCGGCGGGCGCGCTTCTTATCGCGGCCTGTTGAAGGTGTATAAGGGTGCGGAGAACGTGCGCTCTAACGTAGTTTGCGATGCCTTGCTGCTCGATCCTCAGTCGCGCTCAGATACTTACCCCTACATCGAGATTGACGAGGACGACGTGACCGTGGGCCACGAAGCCTCGGTTTCAAAGGTGGGAGAGGAACAGCTTTTCTACTTGATGAGCCGCGGCCTCTCCGAAGAAGAAGCGACCACTATGGTGGTCTCTGGTTTTATTGAACCGTTGGTCAAAGAGCTGCCGATGGAGTATGCCATCGAAATGAACCGTTTGATCCAACTCCAAATGGAAGGCTCGATTGGGTGAGTTATGAGCACACGGACTGTTATTACCCGTACACGACGTTCTGACCAGCTTGAGAAAGGCGATTTCACCTTTCCCCGTTCTTTATCGCGAACCCTGGCCGATGATTGGAATGGCCCGGATGCTTTGCGCGAATACCGTACCCGGGCCTGGCAGGCTTTCGAGCGATTGCCCATGCCCACCACCAAGGATGAGGCCTGGCGGCGGACTGATCTGCGCTCCTTAAACCCGGCTGCTTTGCAGTTCCCTACGGCAGAATTGGCGGCGGGTTTGCCCGATGCGCCGGCCGAATTGCTCAAACCCCTGGTTGGGGATGGGCATGGTGGTCAATTGATCCTGAAACCAGGCCAGGTAGATATTTACCTGGATCCAGAGTTGATCCAGCGCGGGGTGGTCTTTACAGATCTACAGACTGCCGAGACGCAGCACGCCGATCTTTTGGCTAAGGTCATTGGGCAGGTTGTCCGCCCGGATGAAGGCCGTTTTGCGGCATTGGCCGCGGCGTTGGCGCAGAATGGTGTCTTTGTGTATATCCCGAAAGGGGTTCAGGTGGATGCGCCGCTGCACAGCTTGCTGTGGGGACCTGGCGCAGGACTGGCTTACACATCGCATGTGCTGGTTTGGCTGGAAGAGGGCGCCTCTCTGACTTATGTACACGAGGCGGCCTCGCCCACCATCAACGGGGGGCAGTCGATGCACGCCGGAATTGTCGAGATCTATGTGGGCAGCGGAGCAAACCTGCGCTTTGTTGAGCTACAATCATGGGGCGAGCATATCTGGAACTTTACACACGAGCGTGCCCGGGTTGAGCAAGATGCAAACCTGGATTGGGTTTTTGGCGCATTGGGCAGTCATCTGACCAAGAATTTCTCTGATCTTGAGCTGGTAGGCAGCGGGGCAACGGGACGGATGTCGGGGTTTTATTTTACAGATGGCGGCCAACACCTGGATCATGACACCCAGCAAAATCACCTGTCGCCCCATACAACCAGTGATCTGCTGTTTAAGGGGGCGTTGAAGGATCGCAGCCGTTCGGTGTGGCAAGGCATGATCTATGTGGCGCCTGGCGCGCAAAAGGCAGATGGGTACCAATCGAATCGCAACCTGGTGCTCAGCAGCCAGGCGCGCGCCGATTCGATCCCTGGCCTGGAGATTTTGGCGGATGATGTGCGCTGTACACATGGGGCAACTGTGGGTAAAATTGACCCCGATCCGATTTTCTACTTACTGAGCCGCGGTATCCCTTATCCGGACGCTGAACGGCTTGTAGTGGAAGGCTTCTTTGACCCTATCATGCAGCGTATTCCGTTTGACGGAGTCAGAGAACGGTTCCAGCAGGCAATTTTGGATAAGATGCACTAGCATGTGCATTGGGAGGCAGCTTTGACTGAATTGTATTTCACCACCGCACCAGACCGGGACGAATTGTATAGTGTCGGCGACCGGGTAGAAGTTTTTTGCGATCACGAGTACAGCCACCAGCGTGTGCGAGATTGGCTGGAGGGGATTGTGGTACAAGTGGACCCCAAGATGATCGCCGTGCAATTCCAAGAAAGTGTGTACTTGACCGATGGGTGGATGGTGCCCGACCATGTGTTGTGGTGTCCAAAGACATCCCCGCATATGCGGCCATCTCGGAAGCGAACACGCCCGCGCCCGCGTCCTATAAAATAACCATGCCTGTCAACAAATTGGTTACTGCTCTCGATATGGATAGGGTGAGGGGTGATTTTCCTATTCTGGAACGCCAGGTGCGTCCAGGCATCCCCTTGGTGTACCTGGATTCGACTGCCACGGCGCAAAAGCCCCGGCAAGTCATCCAGGCGATGGATGACTTTTACTGCCAGACCAACGCCAATATCCACCGCGGCATTCATGTTCTGGCGGAGGAATCCACTGCGGCTTACGAATCGGCTCGCCAGCGGGTAGCAAATTTCATTGGATCGCCCTCGGCACGGCAAGTGATATTCACGCGCAATACCACCGAGTCGATCAACCTGGTGGCGCTCACCTGGGGACGGGCCAATCTTAAGGCGGGCGATGTGGTCATCCTGACCGAAATGGAACACCATTCGAACCTGGTGCCCTGGCAGATGTTAGCGAGCGAACTCGGCCTGCGCCTGGAATTCATCCCTGTGACGCCGGATGGCCTGTTGGATATGCAGGCTTATCGAAATCTCTTGCAACTGGCGCCGCGCCTGGTGTCGTTCACCCACATGTCGAATGTGCTGGGTACGATCAACCCGGCGCAGGAGATTATCCGGCTGGCACACCAGGCTGGTGCCCTGGCTGTGGTGGATGCTGCTCAATCTGTGCCGCACCTGCCGGTGAGTGTGCAGGAATTGGATGCCGACTTCCTGGCTTTTTCGGCGCATAAAATGTGCGGCCCAACCGGAATTGGCGTGCTGTATGGTCGCAAAGAGCTGCTGGAGGCCATGCCTCCCTTCATGGGCGGCGGCGATATGATCAAGCGCGTCCACCTGCGCAGCTTTGCCCCGAACGACCTGCCGCACAAATTTGAGGCCGGTACCCCGGCAATTGCTGAGGCAATTGGGTTGGGTGCGGCTGTGGATTACCTGTGTGCTTTGGGAATGCCTGCCATTGCCGAGCATGAGCAGGCGATCATTGTTTATGCGCTTGACCGGTTGGAAGAGGTGCCTGGCGTGCGCGTTTTTGGGCCCCAAGCCAAAGAGAAGGGTGCTGTGGCTTCATTTACTTTTGAAGGTGTGCATCCGCACGATGTGGCTCAGATCTTGGATCGCGATGGCATTGCGGTCCGCGCAGGCCATCACTGCGCCATGCCTCTTCATGAAAAATTCAATATCCCAGCTACCACGCGGGCCAGTTTTTACCTGTACAACACCCCGCAGGATGTCGATCGCCTGGTAGAGGGGCTGTATAAAGTTAAAGAAATGTTTGGTTAATTCTTATGGATGACCTGTATCGCGAATTGATCATTGACCGGTATAAAAACCCGCATTACCGGGGAACGCTTAACCCGCACGACATTGCCTTTGAAGATGACAATCCCTTGTGCGGCGATCATATTCGTATTGAGCTGCGTGTGGATGCCGAAGAGCGCGTGAGTGAGATTGCCTTTGACGGCCACGGCTGCGCCATTTCGCAGGCTTCGGCAGACCTTCTGGCAGAGCAGGTCATCGGCAAAACGTTGGAAGAGGTGCGGGCGCTGACCAAGCAAGATGTGTTGGATATGCTGGGTATTGAGCTTGGCCCGGTCCGCTTGAAATGTGCCTTGCTTTCGCTCAAGGTGTTAAAGGCTGGCGTGTATGGCTTGGGCGAGGCCAGTGATGACCTGGTAGAGTGACCATGTTCAACTATAACCAACTTGACCCTGCGCGATGTGATTTTGTGGCCATTGCTCCGGCAGATGATGTGCCGCCGGGCAGCCGCGTTTTCGTCGAAATTGACGAGAAGCCAATTGTGGTGTTCAATATTGCCGGGCAGTTTTTTGCCATCGGCGATGTTTGTTCTCACGATGAAGGCCCCCTGGGCGATGGCGAACTGGATGGTATGGAGGTGGTCTGCCCGCGCCATGGAGCGCGCTTTGATGTGCAGACGGGCAAGGTTTTATCGCTGCCTGCCGTGGTCGACATCCCCGCCTATCCGGTGCGCGTGCAAGATGGGCAGATCCAGGTCGGGGTGCCGGTAGAGGATTAGCGCTGTAGTTTTGCAGGCCTGAGGGGGATCAGGGCACTTGCCCACAAGCATAAAAGGTTGGCACGAACAAGATCCTATCCCCGAGTTGTTGCGCGCGGGCATCCAGGGACTTGATTTCATTCGCCTGGCGCAGGCGTGCGGGATCATGCGAGAGGTCTGATTCGAGCACAGCCCATTCCATTTCCCATTCTTGCCTGGTCAGGGAAGCGGCCCACTGCCCGCCCAAAACCCCGCTTTCAATGTTACGTAACCCGGCCTCTCGAAAGAGATGTCGCAAGCTTCGGCCGATGTAAGGATTGGCACCTTGTTTTTGGAGCGCTTCTGCCTGCCAGCAGCCGAGCTCTGACAGCTCGCCTGGATAGGCCACATAACCTCCATAATCCGGCTCTGCCAGGGCCAGCAGCACGCCGCCTGAGCAAGTCACCCTGGTCATTTCGCTCAGCATTTGGGCGGGATCTGAAACCCACAGCAGAACAAAGTGGCAAAGCGTGACTTCAAAACTTCGCCGGGAGTAGGGCAGGTGATGGGCATCGGCGAGCGTGAACTGGGCTTGCGGCGCATGGCGTGCGGCGCTCTGCAGATGATCTGGCTGGATATCGACGCCGTGCACCTCGGCTGGCCCCCAATTCAACAGCTCAGCAGACAATACCCCGGTGCCACAGCCTACATCTAATACCCGGCGGACCTGGCCCAGCTGGAAGCGTTGGTACAGGTGCTGCCTGATCTGCTGAGTCCAGCGGGCCTGTTGGGTAAAGCGATTGTGCCAGTGTTCAATCGAGAGAGCCATAGTTGTCTCAGGGGTTATTGCTATTATAATGGGGAATTATCCGGTTTGTCACCGGGTGAGAGGCTAATATGCGTTATTACTTTTATGAATGCGATAATCCCGATTGCGGTTTGCGTTTTCCAGGCCCTGATGGCGGCTTGCGGGCTGACAGATGCCCGCGCTGCAAACAGCCTGTGCGCCAGGCCGCTGTGCTCGACCTCCAGCAAGAAGCGGAGGAGCGTCCCTCATTGGCGGGTGAGGTTGTGTTTGAAGCGTTGTTGGATAATATCCGCAGTGCATGGAATGTAGGCTCTATGTTCCGGACAGCCGATGGCGTGGGTTTCCGGAAATTGTATTTGTGCGGCTATACCCCCGGCCCTGAGCATCCACAAGTCGGGCGCACGGCTCTGGGCGCCCACGAGGTGATTGCCTGGGAACAGGCCGCCAATGGGGTAGAAAAAGCCTCTCACCTCAAGGCCTTGGGTTACCGCTTGTGGGGGCTAGAAGACTTGCCGGGGGCAGTTCCTTTGTATCGCTCTGCCAGCTTGTTACCTGGCCCACCGGTGGTTCTGGTGGTAGGCAATGAGGTAAGCGGCATTGACCCGGGAATTCTGGGATTGTGTGATCAGGTGCTCTCAATCCCTATGACCGGCGTCAAGCGCTCTTATAATGTAGCGGTGGCGTTTGGAATTGCCAGCAGTTTTTTGCGCTACTGCTGCCAGATCGATTCCCAGGGGTCCTTGAGCAGGTTGCCTAAAACATGAGGAATGCCTTGGGCGGGCGTGATATCGCCATCTGGTTCGACATACAACCATGCCTGCCCGGCGCCTGTGGGGGGCGTATCTTCTTGGGTCTCAAGCCTGACCGGGTTGAAGGCCGAATAAGGCACCGGCAAGTCCCAATTTAGCGATAAGCCCAGGTCGGCAGCATCGTTACGTAGTTCACCTAGCCTGCCAAGCAGGCTGGGATCGGCAGAGCTCAACGAGAGCGACTTAACCCCCATCGGCACCATGCGTTTTAGCATATCGGGAACATCAATTACATTCTGCAGGGTGAGCGTGATGTGCGCGGTGACAAACAGATCGGCCGCCAGCGTTTTTTCAAGCGCTTCCCAAGAGAGGGGATTGCCGGTTTCCAGGATCAACATCAGGTGGTCCAGGCCGGTCTGAAGCAGGGTGTTCAGGTAATCGTCATTTGCCAGGCGCAGGCCGTCAGAAAGCAGCCCGGTCACCTGCCCATTGGCTTCAGCGTGGGCAATGATCTGGGGCAGGTCATCGCGCAGAGTGGGCTCGCCGCCGGTGAAGACAACGTGCGGAATGCCGGCTGCCCAGGCCTTATCCAAGATGGCAAACCAACCGGCTGTTTCTAGCTCGCTCACGACCCGTTCATTGGGCGCGGCGGCAGGATTTGTATTGTCTGGCAGGCGGTATGTCAGGGCACAATCCAGGCGGTAAGGGGCCGAAACCTTTTGCGAATAGGGTGCGGTGCGCTCAAACCCCAAGAACATCTCGGGATCCAGGTCAGGTGTGGTTGCCAAGGTTTGGATGCGCTCAACTAATTCTTGATAGTCGTCCAGGGCCTGCTGTCGTCCTACGCGGTAACGGGTGGCAATTTGGCGGGTCATTTGATCTTGGGGTGTGTTTGTTACCATGTGGTAGGCGTATTCGGCTGCCGTTTGGTTCAGATGCAGTACGGTTGAGGCGTTGACGAGCAGTAAACCATTTCCGTCTGGTTCCAGGCGTAGATACAGGCGGCAAGGCTGAGACGCGCTGGCAGGGGCCTGGTAGTGATAGCTGCCGGCTGGCAGAGGCCGAACCGGGGTGAATAAACGTTTGATGGCTTCTCGGATGCTGGTCATGGGCATCTCCTAATTTTGCAGGGTGAGTGGGCATCCCCCGCCGCATTCGGCGAGCAGGGAGCAGTTAGTACATTTCTCGGCAACCATCCGTCGCTCGCGCAAGCTGACAGAGAGTGGGTGGTTCCAGATTGCGTTCCAGTCTTGCGTGAGCAAACTCCCTAAGGATTGGTAATAGGATTGGCAGGGGATCACATCCCCATTGGGCTCAACGCACATGTTATATAGTGCTGCTGTACAGCCTTTTACCCCTAAATCCAATAGGGTTGGATCGAAATTGCAGTACTGGGTTGGGGTATACCAGATCAGGCGTTGCTCATGTTCCTGGGTTCGTTGGCGGGCGAGTTCCAGCAGGCTGGAAAGCTCACTTTCCAGCAGGCCGGTGTTCACCGTCTTCCCGCGGCCCGAATAGATCAGGGCATTCAAACCCACAGTGGGCACGCCCAACTCAGCCAGGAAGTCTAGGGTTTCAGCCATGTAGGGGCTGTTATCTTGCAGCATGGTGGTGTTGGTCATCACGAACAACGGACTATTCAAAACGTTGCGCAAGCCAGCGACGGTTTGTTTCCAGGCACCAGGCGCACAAACCATCCGGTCATGAATATTGGCATCGTGCGACTCAAGGGTGATCTGCACATGGTCCAGGCCGGCTTCTACCAGGCGTTCTACAAAGTGTGGATCGCTCAGCCGCCGGGCATTGGTGTTCAGACCGGTGATCTGCCCGGCTTGTTCGGCGTGTGCCACCAGTTCGGGCAGGTCATTGCGCAAGGTCGGCTCGCCCCCGGTGAATACAATGTGTGGAATGCCAATCTGCCACAGCCGGTCGATGATCGTTTTCCATTCTTCAGTAGACAGTTCAGGATAACTGCGGGGACGGGCATTGTAGCAGTGGGCGCAGTCGTTATTACAACGATAGGTAAGTGCCAGGTCCATGCGGTAAGGGGCAGATGGGCGGGCGCTGAAGGGGGCAGTTACTTCTAATTCAAGATCATGGATTGGGCAGGGGCCATCTGGGCGGATCAGCTCGTCAAGTTGGGCCGAGAATTGCGTATAGTCGTCAGAAGCTTGCCTGGCAGGAACATTAAAAGTGCGCCGGATGGCTTGCACGGCTTGTTGGGGGGTGGTTTCGTCAAGCGCAAGGCGCGCCATCAAGGCGGCGCTTGGGTTAAGGTGCAGGGCGCGGTTGGCATTGATCAACAGCAAGCCGTGCCCATCTGGTTCGATGCGTAAGTGCATGCGGCTGCGCTCGTCCAGCCCACGGCGTTCATAGTGGTATAAACCTGGGGTTAGCTTTGCGCCAGGCCGTTCATTTGTCCGGCCGCGCATGCGCTCCAACAAAGTTCGCAAACTCATCTTGGCACCGGTTTGCAATTCCGATTAGCGGCCGCCGCCGGCGCAGGCGCAGGCGCAGCCGGCGCAAGCACAGGCGCAAGCACAAGCACAGCCACCGCTCCGGCCACCACCACCGCCGCGCGAGCGGCCTGAGGAGGATGTGGATGGTTTGGGGGGCGGGTTGGTGACGCCGGTGACGCGAGAGGTAAAATTGCCGACGTCTCCCAAAACCTTGCCCGAGAAGGTTTGCACGCCGTTGACCACCGAGGCAGCAAAATCTGAGCCGGGCAAATGGGGCATGGAGACCGGGCCGGATGACGGGCTGGATGGTGCGGATGTGCTGACCTTGGGCGCGGAGTGATACGAAGGATCATAGCGTCCCCACCATGTGGGGACATAAACCGGCGCGTTGCGGAAGACATCGCGGGTGCGGTCGTCGTAATTGCGGTCCAGCATGGTCCATTCCATTACATTATCGAATACCTGGCTCTTTACCTCGGGGGTATTGGCGGCTTCTACCTGGGACCAGGCGCGCTTGGTGATATCGCGATAGTAATCCAGGGTCTCTTTACGGCTGAAACCTTTCATTTTTTCGCCAACGCTGCGCACCAGGGCAACAACGGTGTCGCGCAGGGCTTTGGTGCGGTTGGCCCCGCTTTCTGCCATGGCGGTAAGAAAATCTTTGTCGTAGCTGGTCAGGCTTTCAGGCTGGGGCTCGCTGACCTTGAGTGTGAGCGGATCGCGCTTGGTGACTTCGGCGGCGTTCTTCTTGATTACGCTGAACAAGATCATGGTCAAGACCTTGTCGAGCGGTTCTTCCAGAAGAATGGCTGCTTCTACAGCGGTCAGACCGCGTTTGATGCCGTGGCCTTCGATCTTGATCTTGGGCGGCAGGTACTGAAGCTTGCGCTTATTCTCTGAATATATGCCCCATCCGATCGAGCCTACAAAGAACGAGACGCAGCAGAATGGGATCAAGATTTCGGCGTCGACATGTTTGATCCAGGCAAATGGGTTTGGGCGTACAATGGAAGAGTCTGGGATGTAGCTCTTGGGGAAAGATGCGCCAAACTGGTATTGTGTATAACCATTGGCATTTGGGTTGTTCCAGGTGTAAATGATCCTGCCTTCGTCGTCAAAACCGGTTTGTGGTTCATCGGGGAAGCCAGACGGCGCAGCATGCCAGCGCGGTTCATCTGGCTGGACGCCTGGGGGCAGGTGGTAAGTAACCGTCAGGTCAGTTTTACCGTAAATGATACTTGAGATGAAGTAGGCGTTTTTAAAGACCGCGCTGGCATAATCGGGATCTTTGGAGTCGGCATACAAGACGCTCGAAACCTTGCCCACATAGATGCGAACGGTGCCGGTTTGGCCTGGCGGTATCGAGTGGGCGCCTAATCCGACCGCAACACCATCGCTCCCTTCGCCTTGGAACTCAGAGCGCGAAATGTAAGTCAACGGGTTTCCATCAACGCTGGCAGAAATGCTTGTCACATCAAAATCACTGTTCGGCAGGCCAAGGTCAACGTATTCAATAGCATGACCGGATGGATCATTGGCGAAGACAAACGTATAATCAAGGGATTGGGTGCCGTCTTCATTCCAAAAAACATCAATGGTCAACTGTGGAAGTTGAAAATAATAGTCTTGAGCCAGGGCTGAGGTGGGCAATGCCAGGCATAGCAATGCCAGCAGGGCCATCAAACCAATACGCTTAATCATCCGTTTCCTCCATCCATACAGCATGGGCCGTGCAAGCTAGACAATATCGGCGAAAGAAACCTTTACCACTTCGGTTCTTCGGTGAGCTGGTAAGTGGTTTTGCAGTATGGGCAAGAAACCACCGGGGCGCCGGCAACCATTTGGATATTGTCCATGGTCAGAGCGCCGCCGCATGATTTGCATTTCATCGTGTCCAGGTTCACATTGGCGGGCAGGTCGATGTTCAATGTGACGTTCTCACCGCTTGCGCCGGATGGCGCACGCCGGCTGGCAAACCAGATCAGCCCAAAGCCAATTGCTACACTGATCAGGCCAATTGGAATCCATGCTGTGCTGCCCTGGGGGCTAAAGGCGCCCCAGATGAATAGAACACCAAAGAAAATTAAGATAGCTGCTGAAATATAGGCAATGATTTTGCCAGTGCTCATATGAACCTCCGTTCAAAAACAGTTTACATCGGAAGCGAGAAAGAAGCAAGGGATAATCCGCTTCACAGGGCTTCTTGAAGAATTTCTTCTAGCTTGGCTAGAGAGAACTGAATGGGGTTGCCTTTCATACTGCTTGCCCGGGCTGATTTTTCAGCTACATCGGGCAGGTGGGCGAGCGCCAGGCCATAGACAGACAAGGATGGAATATTCAGCGTTTTGCACAGCGCGCTGACCCAGGCCACGCCATCTTCAGCCTGGGCATGCCGGCTGCCGGTCAGGATTTGGGCAATTTCATTGTAGCGCGCTAGCACGGGGTTGAGCAGCTCACTTTGCCTGGCTGCCTCCAGGTTGGCTCGCATCACAAAGGGCAGCAGGCGGGCGCAGATGGCCCCATGCGGCGCAGAAAGGATCCCACCCAACGGCCCCGCAAAACCGTGCACCGCGCCCAGGCGGGCATTGGCCAGTGCCAGGCCTCCAAACAGGCTGGCCAGAGACATATCCTGGCGGGCGGTAATATCTGAACCATTTTCATAGGCTCGCGGCAACCCATGAGCGGCCATCTGTAAACCTTCTTTGCAAATGGCATCTGTGAGTGGGTTGGGGGCATTGCATGTATAGGGCTCGATCAATTGGGTCAGGGCATCAAGGCCTGTGGTGGCGGTGACCTGGGGTGGTAGGCTGTAGGTTAGCTCTGGGTCGACCAATGCCATCCGCGGCAGCATGAAGGGGCTGCGCAAGCTTACTTTCACCTGCTGATCTGTGGAGGTGAGCACCGCGTTGCGGGTGACCTCTGAACCTGTGCCGGCAGTTGTGGGAATTGCGATGTAAGGGCAAGATGGCTGTGCCAGCGCCTGGCCGCGGCCAATCACTTCCAGGTAATCCAGCAGTTCGCCTGGGTTGGCGAGCAAGATGGCAATGGCTTTGCCTGTGTCTAGGGCGCTTCCGCCGCCCAGGCCAATTACCAGGTCACAATCATGCTGCCGCGCAAGGATAATGCCCTGCTGCACCAACTCGATCGTGGGCTCGTGTTCTACGCTCAAGGCGATATGGTCTAAGCCTTGTGCGTCCAACAATGCCTGGATCTGGGCGGTTTGCGCGCTAGGCCTGCCGGTAACCAGCAGAGGGCGGCTCCCAAAGCTGTGTGCTAGTTTGCCGACCTCTTGGGATACGCCGGCCCCAAACAAAATACGCGTGGCGGTGGCAAACTCGAACTGCATCACCAACCTGCCTCTTCAGGAAAAACATTTGTATACTTGATCCCTGTGCGTGGCTCCGCCATCATCTCTGCCACTGTGTCGCGCCACTTTGCATAGTGGGCGGTTTCTTTGTGCTGTGCAGGCGCTTCTGGTGTGCGATAGACCTCGACCAATACAAAGCGCGTTGGGTCCTCATTCTGTTGGAGCACATCAAAGCGAGCAATACCTGGTTCTTGAATGCTGCATTGCGCATTTTCGATGCTAGCAAGGCGGAAGGCATCGATGCACTCGGGTTTGACGTGAACGTGTACAAATACGATCAACATATGATCTCCTTGGATGCGGCACCTTTTGGTGTGTTCATAAGCTGGATGGGTTTGGATCCTGATATGGTATTATACATAGGTAAGGAGGCTGGAATCTGCATGCAGGAATCAAAAATCATTGTCTATGGCACGTGTTGGTGCGGAGATTGCTACCGGGCTCGTAAATTCTTGGATCAGAATCGCATTGCATACGAATGGATCGACATCGATCGCAACGCCGATGGTGAAAAGCTGGTCTTAAAGATCAATCACGGAATGCGCAGCGTCCCCACCATTTTATTTGAGGATGGATCTGTTTTGGTAGAGCCCAGTAATCAAGACCTGGTTTTGAAATTAAAGCTGGCCTGATCTTGCCCGTTCTCTGTTTCAGGAGTTCAATTCTCCCAGGTTGCCGGTGTTGACAAAGATAATTTGCTCGGCGATATTGGTCACCCGGTCTGCAATGCGCTCCAGGTTGTGAGCACACCACATTAAGTAAGTACAGCGCGTGATCATTTCGGTGTCTTTGGCCATGATTTTGATCAGACGGTGAAAGACCTCCTCGTACAGCTCATCCATTTCGGCATCGCGATCGGCAATTCGACGCGCCCATTCCATGTCGCGCTTTTCAAATGCCTGGATGCTCTCTTCAAGCATTTGGCAGCTAATCTCGCCCATCCTGGGAATCTTCTTGATGGTTTTGAGCAGGGGCTCTTCTTCCATCATGATCACCGTTTTAGCAATTCCGGCGGCATGATCCCCCATGCGCTCCATATCGACAACCATATGCATAATGGCCACAATCTCACGCAGATCGGTTGCGGCAGGTTGTTGGGTGGCGATCAGTGCCAGGCAGGCCTCTTCGATGCGAAAGCGCTGTTGGTTGATCTGGCGATCGCTTTGGATGATCTCTTCTGCCAGCTTGGTATCGCGTTCCTTTAGTGCGGTGATGGCGCGTTGGATGGCACCGATGACCATGAGACTCATTTTGTAAAAATCTTGACGGACATCATTGAATTCGCGATCGAAGGTTGCACGTAAACTGTGGGTGGACATTCTTTACCTCCAGAATTGGGTCTATCCCATGCGACCGGTAATGTAATCTTCTGTGATTTCTTTTTGGGGGCGTGTGAACATTTGGTTGGTTGACGAATACTCGATCAACTCTCCGAGCCAGAACAGCCCTGTATAATCGGAAATACGCCCTGCTTGCTGCATATTATGCGTTACGATCACGATCGTATATTGCGATTTTAGTATATCGATCAGTTCTTCAATGCGTCCCGTGGCAATTGGGTCGAGCGCTGAGGCCGGCTCATCCATCAAGATCACATCAGGGTGCACTGCCAATAAACGGGCCATGCATAAGCGCTGTTGTTGGCCGAGGGAAAGACTCAGCGCATTGTCATCCAGGTGGTCTTTTACTTCATCCCACAAGGCGGCCTGTGTCAGGCTCTGTTCGACGATCTCTTGTAGATCGGTGCGTTTCCGGGCCAGCCCCACCGCGCGAGGCCCAAAGGCAACATTATCGAAAACAGATTGTGGAAATGGATTGGGCTTTTGAAAGACCATGCCCACGCGCTGCCGCAACCTGGTGAGGTCAATATCGGCGTCGTAAATGTTCTTTCCATCCAGCCTGATCTCTCCGACGACGCGCGTGCCTGGGATGGTATCGTTCATACGGTTCATACAGCGCAAGAAGGTCGATTTGCCACAGCCCGAAGGCCCGATCAACGCGGTCACTTTTTGGGGATAAATCTCCATGTTGATCTGGTGGAGGGCCAGCGATGGACCGTAGTAAAAATCCAGGTCAATGGTTTGGATGGTAGGTGTGGGAGCGTCCATTACCAATCATTTTACCCGATTCTGCCATTTCTCGGGGAATTGCCTTGTGATGCGTGAAAAACAAGACTATAATCCGCCCGATGAAACATGTATATTGGCTGAGATTGTTGGTATTGGTCATTGTGTTGGCGGCTTGCACCTCGGGAGCAGATTCGCCAACACCAGAAGGCCCCCCGGTTACCACCGCTTATATTGAAAACAAGGGCTCTGACACCATCGTTAACCTGGCCCTGGCATGGGCTGAGGCATATCAGGGCCTGCACCCAGAGGTGCGTATTTCTGTTACAGGCGGTGGAAGCGGCACGGGGATAGCGGCCTTGATCAATGGGACGGTGGATATTGCAAATGCCTCCCGTCAAATCAAAGATGAGGAGCTGCGAGAGGCGCAGGCCAATGGCTCTGACCCGGTGGAATTTGTGATTGCGCGAGATGCCATTGCAGTGATCGTCAACAAAAATAACCCGATCGACCAGCTCACATTGCAACAAATCTCAGATATCTATAGTGGAGAGATCTCAAATTGGCAAGAGCTGGGGGGTGAGGATCGCCCAATCGTGCGCCTGTCACGCGAAACGAATTCTGGCACGCATATCTATTTCTTAGAAGTGGTCTTGCGCCTGGGACAAAGTGACAATACAACATTGTTTTCGCAAGACACTTTGCTGCTGCCATCTTCTGAAGGCATTATTGCAGAAGTAAGCGACAACCCCAATGCAATTGGATATGATGGCCTGGGATATGTCACCGAA
>Ga0209605_1000302_pt1 | contig 66451 bp, 50 predicted proteins | sample AD_UKC035_MetaG_FD_184408 | JGI IMG/M metagenome (GOLD analysis project Ga0209605, IMG submission 184408) | Active sludge microbial communities of municipal wastewater-treating anaerobic digesters from USA - AD_UKC035_MetaG (SPAdes) (version 2) | ecosystem: Engineered > Bioreactor > Anaerobic >...
CCCGTTGTTGGTTGGAATCCTTATTCCTCCAATAACAACAATGCCCTGGGTGTCACCCAAGGCGCTAATGCTCGCGTGATCATCTTCGAGACCCCGTACGTGTACAACATGCTCGATGGCAAGCAGTATCCCCTGCTGGCCGATGGCGACTGGGCCTGGAATGAAGACATGACCGAGATCACCTACAAGATCAAGCCGGCTGCCCAATGGAGCGACGGCACCCCTGTAACGGCCGAAGACGCCGCCTATACCTGGGATGCCAACCTCAAGTACGAGACCACCGTTGGCGTTGGCGCTCGCGACTACGTCGATGACGTTGTTGCGGTCGACACCCTGACCGTGGTCGTCAAGGCCAAGCTGGACGAAAATGGCAAGGCCATCAACCCCCTGGCGGTCATGGCTTTCATCAGCGACAACTACATCATCCAGAAGGCCTGGACCGAGACCCTCGAAGCCCGCACGGGCGGCGATGCGGCAGCATTCAAGGCCGATCCTGGTGACGACTTTGTTGCCTCTGGTCCTTACACCAAATTGTTCGCTGATGACTCAAAGGTTGTCTACGTTCGTGATGACAACTACTGGGGCCAGGACGCTTCCATGTGGGGCAAGCTGCCCGCTCCGAAGTACATCGCCCACGTGATCTACGCTGACAACAATGCTGGTTTCCTGGCCCTCAAGGCCGGCGAAGTTGACGTTAGCCAGCAGTTCAATGCCAACGTGCAGGATCTCTGGCTGGTTGACAAGCTGCCCATCTCTACCTACCTGGATGAGGCCCCCTATGGCGTTTCTGCCAGCCTCCCCACCGCCTACTTCAACCTCAACATCCCGGCCCTGCAGAATATTGCTGTTCGCCGGGCAATCGCCATTGCCGTTGACTATGACACCATCATCGCCAACGCCATGACCAACCAATCGCCCACCTTCACCCAGGTTCCTCGCTCGATCATGAACCCTACCACTGGCGAACAGGCCCTCTACGACCACGAAGCTGTTGCTGACCTGCAGTGGGCCGGCAATGACATCGAAGGCGCTATCGCTATCTTGGACGAAGCCGGGATCGTCGATACCGACGGTGATGGCTGGCGTGAGCTGGACGGGGAAAAGATTTCCCTCAACGCTTCCTGCCCCAATGGCTGGTCCGACTGGCAGGCTGCCATGGAAGTTGTGGCTGCTGCTGGCGAGAAGATCGGCATCGAAATCACCACCCTCTTCCCCGAATGGTCCGTCTACCAGACCGTCTTCACTGACGGTGCCCAGACCGAGTACGACATCTTCATGGTCTGGAGCAATGGTGCTGGCCCGACCAATCCTTGGGGCCGCGCTCGCCAGTTGATGTACTCTGGGTTCGCTGGCACTCAGGGGAACTGGAATGGCAACTGGGGTGGCTACGTCAACCCCCGCGTCGACGAACTGATTGCCCTGATCCCCGGTGAAACCGACCAGGCCAAATTGGTGGAATACTACACCGAGCTGACTGAGATCTACCTCACCGACATTCCGTCCTTCACCCTCATGTACCGCCCAGACCAGTTCTATACCGTCGGCGAAACCGTCTGGACGAACTTCCCTGCATCCGACGATGGCTTGAACATCCCGCCCATGAACCTCACGGACGGCTACAGCATCGCCGGTCTGTACGTCATCACGCTGATCAATCCGTAAGCTCTGTCTAACCGAACCAGCCATGCTCTCACATGAGTGCATGGCTGGTTCTCAGATAGATCATCTGAACGATGGTGTTTGGCGGAAGTTAACGCCGCCAAACACCATCGCCCAAATAATGTTTGACTAGGTATTAAGTTCGAGGAGGTGTAAGGTTGAAAGGATACAGGAAGTACTTCACCAACAAGCTAATTTGGTTTTCAATTACACTTGTCGCTGCATTCTTGCTGAATTTCATCTTACCCCGCCTGATGCCCGGTGACCCTGTCGCTGTCATCACACAAAGGGTTGCCCAAGGCATGACCAGCCAAACTGGGGTGCGAGCTGTCTATGAAGAATATGCTACCCTGTTTGGCACCAACAAACCCATCCACGAACAGTTCTTTTTATATGTCAAAAATGTATTACAAGGCAATCTGGGAACCTCGTTTAGCCAATACCCCAGGTCAGTTTCAGATGTCATCATGTCTTCCCTTTGGTGGACCTTGGCCTTGCAATTTCCGGCAATCATCGTTGGCTGGGTGATTGGGAACACCCTTGGCGCACTGGCTGCTTATATCAAAAAGGGCTTTGACAAAGTAATCATGCCCGTTAGCATCTTTGCCAGTAACCTGCCGGCTTTTGGCATGGCAGTCATCTTGCTGGTCATTTTTGGGGTCCAGCTAAAATGGTTCCCCACCTCGGGCGGATATGGATATGACTTAATTCCCAACCTGAGCTGGAATTTTATTTGGTCTGTAATTGTGCACTACCAATTACCCTTCTGGTCGATCGTGTTGATCTCAATCGGCGGGCAGGCGATTGGCATGCGTTCAATGTCCATTTATGAATTAAATGCAGATTACGTCAAATACGCCCGCTTTTTGGGCATCAAAGATGGCAAGATCATCGGCTACGTTTTTCGCAATGCCATGCTCCCGCAGATTACTGGCCTGGCGCTGTCGATCGGCACTATGGTCGGCGGGGCTCTCGTAGCAGAGATCATCTTCAGCTATCCAGGGCTTGGTTCGACAATTTTGACTGCTGTTATGGGGCAAGATTATCCACTCATCTCAGCCACCACCTTGATCATCACAATCATGGTGCTGATAGCAACTTTCCTCGTTGAAATCCTTTACGGCGTGGTCGACCCGCGTATTAAAGCGGCACAGGCTGACTGATCAGGAGAGATACCAGCATGAAACACACCCTTCGACAGGTTTTTCGCTCTCCAAAATTTGTAATCGGCTTCGCCATTTTTATGGCAATGCTGTTGACGGTAATCATCTACCCACTGATCATAACCGCCAAACCTCTAGCCATTCTCGGCCAGGGCACCTTTTTTGAGCCCGGCATCTATGTCAACGTTTACGACAGCATTGCATCCCAACCATACACCTTGATGTTGGACGACGCAGCAGAAAAACGAATTGCCAGCAAGTTGGCCGATGACGATCGTATCGCGATGAAAGAATGGTTGGTTCTGTTTGGGATCCCCGAAAACGAGATCGACACCACTGACACCGAAAAGCTTTTGGACCAGTGGAACAACTCCTACGATTCCACGCTCAGGTTCCAGGGAATGACCTCTGCAAAACGAAAATATTACGTCCGTCTTAATGATGCACTGCAAGGACTTCTTTCTACAGAAGGGGTGATCATTGCTACGGCCAATGCAGAAACAGGCGCCCTGGAAGAGGTCGATACAGTTGTCCAAACCGATTACGTGAATGTTGGCAAGGTTGCCAATGTGCGTGTATTTCCACTTGGCACCGACAACTTCGGCCGGGATGTCTTGACGGAGCTGGTCTCGGCAACTCGCACATCCCTGCAGATCGGTTTTATTGCGGGCTCCGTGGCGACCTTGATTGGCTTGACCCTGGGGCTGCTGGCAGGCTATATCGGCGGAATTGTGGATGACATTATTATGTTCATCACCAATCTCTTTACCGTCATCCCAGGCATTGTGTTGCTGATCTTGATTTCGTATAGCATCGGGCAAGAGCAGCGCGGCGCCACAACGGTTGCTGTGGTGATCGGATTCACCAGTTGGGTATGGACTGCCAGGGCCGTGCGGGCACAAGTGGTTTCTCTCCGCAACCGCGATCATGTCAATCTATCCAAGCTATCGGGCCACTCAATTCCCCACATCATCTTGACCGATATCTTACCCTACATTGCGTCGTATGTCGTAATGGCCATGATCTTGCAGATTTCATCAGGCATCCTGGCCGAAGCCGGCTTGTCCATCCTTGGGTTAGGCCCCAAGACAACCGAAGTACCAACCCTGGGCCTGATGATGAACTGGGCCATGATCTACTCGGCCCACATTATGGGAAAATGGTGGGCGTATTTCCCGGTGGTGATTGTTATTGCGCTGATCTCATTCTCGATGAATCTGATGAACACGGGTCTCGATCAAGTATTCAACCCGGCACTGAGGGACTAGGTGATTGATATGGCAAATGTAATGTTAGAGGTTCGGGAATTAACCACCAAGTACATCACTCGCTTTCGAGAAAACGTGTATGCGGTCGACCATGTTTCTCTAAAAGTTGAGGAAGGCAAATCACTTGGGATCGCAGGGGAATCGGGCTGCGGAAAGTCAACCCTGGCGCTTAGCTTGATGGGGTATTATTTTCCACCCCTGCACTATACAAGCGGCGAAATCATTATTGATGGGCGCAACATCTCTGGGATGAAGCCAGATGATATCCGTAAATCGGTTTTAGGGACCGAGATCGCTTACATTCCCCAGGCCGCCATGAACGCCCTCAACCCGACCCAGAAAGTGATCAACTTCATTGAGGATGTGATCCAGGCCCACGATCCCTATAAAACCAAGGCCGAAATCTACGACCTGGCCAGGAGCTTCTTTGAAACCCTGGGACTCCCGGCAGAGGTTCTGCAGAAGTATCCCGTGGAATTGTCTGGTGGGATGAAACAGCGCACCGTGATTGCCATCTCTGTAATTTTGTTCCCCAAAGTACTGATTGCCGACGAGCCGTCTTCAGCGCTCGATGTCACTTCTCAGAAAATGGTCATCAAGATGCTGCGCGACCTGATGGAAAACGGGTATATCAAGTCAATGATCTTCATTACCCACGAGCTGCCCCTGTTGTACAATGTCACAGATGACATCATGGTGATGTACGCCGGGCAGATCGTTGAAAAGGGCGCTGCAAAACAGGCCGTCTTCGACCCGCTCCACCCCTATGCAAAAGGCCTGATGGGCTCAATCATTGTGCCCGAAAGCGGCCTGAGAGATGTCAAACTGACCGCTATCCCGGGCGTTCCGCCCAATCTTAAGAATCCTCCCTCCGGCTGCCGCTTTGCCGAACGCTGTAAATACGTCCGGCCTGAATGCAGGGCAACATCTATCCCCCTCTACGAATTGGAAGATGGCCGTGCATATCGCTGCATTTTATCTGAAAAAGATCTAAGGAAGGCTTACCAAAATGGCTGATGTAAAAGATCTGGTATTCAAAGCTGTTGGCCTGACCAAGGTCTTTGGGTTTGGCCGTCGCAAAACCGTTGCCGTGGATCACATAGACCTTGAACTCTTCAAAGGCGAAGTGATTTCGATTGTAGGAGAATCGGGCAGCGGCAAGACAACCCTGGCAAAGATGCTCTTGGGCCTGATCAACCCCACTGAAGGAGACATCTACTTCATGGGAGAAAAGCGCGATATCAGCACCCACAAGAAAAAACAAGAGTACTGGAAAAATATCCAGGCCATCTTCCAAGACCCGTTCTCTTCATACAATATCTTTAACAAAATCGATGATGTGCTCCTGGATTGCATCCACATGCGCGGCGGCCGAAAGCTCCCCCGCGCAGAAAAAGTAAAGTTAATGTCAGAGGCCTGCAGCTTCGTCAACTTAAAGTTTGAGGAATTGACGAACAAGTATCCCTTTGAGCTTTCTGGTGGACAGATGCAGCGGTTGATGATCGCCCGGATCTTCTTGCTCAAACCCAAGATCTTGCTGGCCGACGAGCCAACATCCATGATTGATGCCTGCTCGCGTGCGACCATCCTGGATATGTTGATGCGGCTGCGCAATGAAACCGGCATGACGGTCATTTTTATCACGCACGATATTGGCCTGGCCTATTATGTCTCAGACAAGGTCTATATCATGGAGCATGGTAAGTTCGTGGAATTTGGCTCGGCAGACGAGGTCATTCTCAACCCCAAAGAGCCTTATACGCAGCGCTTGATCAACGATGTTCCCAAGATCTACGAAGAATGGGACCTCACAACGGTATAAGAAAAGAAACGATTTAGCCTGCGAACCTAAAGAATACTTACTCGCTATAGCATTTTTCTTTCTCCTTGTGTGTGGTTGTGGTTCGAAGGGAGAGGGTGTGATGGCGAGCACACCCTCTCCCCAACCGCTAAATCGCGGGGTACAAGATACGACTTGATGAACAAGATAGGGAGTGAATAAGCCATGGATGAAATTGAGCTTTCGATTTTCCAACACAGTGATGATGTAACCCAAAATATGCAAACACTGTTGGCACAGTTTGAGAAGCAAGAACGCATCCATGTCAATTTGACCGTGATGCCCTTTCCGGGCGCATGGGCTCGCATGGTTGAATTTGCGTTATACCAGCACGGGCCAGACGTTTCACAAGTAGGCAGCACCTGGCTAGGCGATTTCGAACGCATGAATGCCTTGCGGCCTTATCTTGCGACTGAGATCCGCGGCCTTGGCGGTGCTGAGGCTTTTCTGCCCGCCGCCTGGAACAGCGGCAGCTCAGGTAGCGAAGGTGTTGGTGGGTCCATGACATGGGGAATTCCCTGGCTAGCTGACACGCGCGTCATCTTTTACCGCAAAGACGTTCTTGAACAGGCTGGCATCGATGAAACCACTGCCTTTGCATCATCTGCCGCCCTGGATGCAACCCTGAGCCGTATACAAGAAACCAGCCAACTGGCCCCGCTTTCGCTTTCTACCCAGCGATCTCGCATCACCCTCCACAACCTGGCCTCTTGGATCTGGAATGAGGGCGGCGAGTTTCTCAGCCCAGATGGCAAGAAAATATTATTTGATCAGCCGGCTGCTCGTCAAGGCATGCGCCAATATTTCAGCCTGGCAAAATATCTATCACCATCACTCTCTGGCTTGGACGACTCTCAAGCAGGAGAAGCCTTCATCCAGGGCCAGGCAGCAGTCACCGTCAGTGGTCACTGGCTGGTATTTGGCTTCGGGGCTAACCCGCAGATCCAACAATGCATCCGGATTGCACCGCTTCCAGGTATTTCCTTTGCTGGCGGCTTCCATCTTGTAATTTGGCAGCACAGCCGAAAAGCAACTGCCGCCTACAAACTGGTGGAGTTCCTGGCAGGTCGAAACACACCCAACAGTCTCTTCCCGAGCATGGGGCTGCCAGTACGAAAAGATACGATCGACAACACACCGTTGAAACAACAGCCCCTTTTCAAGGAACTGATCGGCGTCTTGGATGGCGCACGCTCCTTCCCCTCAGGGCATATCTGGGGGTTAGTTGAAAAGCAATTGACGGATCTTGCTCCTTATATTTGGAAAGATATCCTATCACTGCCAGATCGCAGCGACATCAAAGCCATTGACGCCATCTTGGATCAGTATCTAACCCCGCTTGCCCGACGCCTGAAGATTACGATCGGCTAATCGAAAAACGTGAAATCGAAGCCCCGTTTTGCATCCTTACCAAGCGGAGCGGGGCTTCTTTGCAAATTATCCGCCTTTGTGGCAAACTCAAGGTGAAAACAAATGAAATACGGCTACTTTGATGACAAACAAAAAGAGTATGTGATCACCCAACCCGATACGCCTTTACCATGGATCAATTACCTGGGCAACGAGGATTACTTTGGGCTCATATCCAACACCGCATCGGGTTATTCTTTTTATAAGGACGCGCGCTTAAGACGCCTGACGCGCTACCGCTATAATAACGTCCCCTATGACACCGGCGGGCGTTATATTTACCTGCGAGACGAGGAAAGCGGTCAGTTTTGGTCGCCCACCTGGCAGCCGGTGCGCACAAAATTGGATTCATACACCTGCCGGCATGGCATGGGGTACACCATCATCTCGTCGACTTATGCTGGCATCCGGGCTGAGGTACGCTACTTTGTTCCTCTCGGTGAAACCCTGGAAATATGGGATGTCAAGCTAACCAACCTGCGCCAACAGCCGGCTCAGATTTCTGCTTTTTCGCTGGTTGAATTCTGCCTTTGGGATGCCTGGGATGATACCACCAATTTCCAACGCAACCTGAACACTGGAGAGGTCGAGGTCGAAGACGGTGTGATCTATCACAAGACCGAATACCGCGAAAGGCGCGATCATTTCGCCTATTTTGCCTGTTCAGAACCTCTGGTTGGCTTTGATACCCAGCGCGAATCATTCCTGGGGGCGTACCGAGGATTTGACCAGCCCCAGGTTGTGAGCCAAGGCAAATCCAACAACTCTCTTGCCCATGGCTGGTCGCCCATCGGCTCTCACCATCTCCACCTCACCCTCCAGCCCGGTCAAACTCACCAACTAACCTTCCTGCTGGGATATACAGAAAACCCCCGCGATCAAAAATTTGATCCACCAGGGTCAACGATCGTCAACAAAAGCCGGGCCAAACCGGTCATTGCGCGCTATCTGCGTCCTGATCAGATCGAACTGGCGTTCCAGGCGCTGCACAAATATTGGGAGAACCTGCTCAGCATCATCCAGGTGCAAACCCCTGACGAACACACCGACCGGATGGTCAACATTTGGAATGCTTACCAATGCATGATCACCTTCAACCTTTCGCGGTCAGCATCCTATTTCGAATCTGGCATCGGGCGCGGTATGGGTTTTCGAGATTCAAACCAAGACCTGCTTGGCTTTGTGCAAATGGTTCCCGAGCGAGCGCGCCAGCGCATCTTAGACCTGGCAGCCACGCAGCTCGAAAGCGGAGGCGCCTTCCACCAATACCAGCCCCTCACCAAGCGCGGTAATGATGCGGTTGGCAGCAACTTTAATGATGACCCCCTGTGGCTGGTGATAGGTGTGTCTGCTTACCTGAAAGAGACCGGTGATTGGTCCATTCTCAATGAACCGGTGCAGTACGATAACCGCCCTGGCAGTGAACAGCCGCTGGGCGAGCACTTACAGCGCAGCATGCAGTATATTCTCGACCGCCTGGGGCCACACGGCTTACCCTTGATCGGCCGCGCCGATTGGAACGACTGCCTGAACCTGAATGCTTTCACAGATGAGCCAGGCCAATCCTTCCAGACCACTACCAATCAAGATGGCAAAGTAGCCGAGTCGGTTTTTATCGGCGGCCTGTTTGTACTGGCAGCCAATGAGATGGAGCAGCTCAGCCAGGCATGGGCTCAGGTAGACCCGGTCAATCAATCTGCGAACCTGCTGGCCCCGCATGCTTATGCCGCATTGGCAAGCCAAATGACCCAGACGGTTTTGGATCATGGCTGGGATGGTGCATGGTTCTTACGCGCCTACGACCATTTTGGGCAGAAGCTTGGCTCGCACAAATGCCAGGAAGGGCAAATCTTTATCGAGCCCCAGGGCATTTGCGTTCTGGCTGGGATCGGTCTGCAAGATGGCAAGGCCCGCCAGGCACTCAACTCAGTCGGTTCTCGATTAGCCACCCAGCACGGTATTGTTTTGCTACAGCCTACGTACAGCAGCTACGGCCTGAATTTAGGCGAGATCTCTTCCTACCCACCCGGCTACAAAGAAAACGGCAGCATCTTCTGCCACACCAACCCCTGGATCATGGCAGCAGAAGCCTATACCGGCAATGGTGACCAGGCCCACGACTATTACCTGCGCATCAATCCTTCAGCGCGCGAGGTCATCAGCGATGTACACCGCTGCGAGCCCTATGTCTATGCGCAAACCATTGCTGGCAAGGACGCCCCTACCCATGGCGAAGCCAAAAATTCCTGGCTCAGCGGAACCGCAGCCTGGAATTACGTTGCCATCACCCAGTGGATATTGGGCTTGCATCCAACCTATAGCGGGCTGAGGATTTCGCCCGTCATCCCATCTGCATGGCAAGAATTCTCAGCCACCCGGCGTTTCCGAGGCGTCACTTACCATATCCGGGTCCGGCGCACTGGGCCTGGTAATCAAGCGGCCCTGGTAGTTGATGGAAAACCCATTTCTGGCGAGATTATTCCTGTGCCCGCCTCCGGCCAAACGGATGTGACGGTAGATGTGACCCTACAATGACATTTTACGATTTAGAAATCGCCAGCATCTCTAATCGTCACTTGCGTCTAGACTATCTCGTGCAGGCTGGGCCGCGCCTGGTACGCCTGGTAATGGCTAATTCGGACACCAACTTGCTGGGAGAAACACCCCAGCTTGGTTGGGAGACGCCTTTTGGCCATTACCACTTATATGGGGGGCATCGCTTATGGCATGCCCCTGAGAATTTCCCGCTTTCTAGCATCCCAGATGATACCGGGTTGCAAATCATAGACCAGGTCGCTGCTCACACAAGCGTGCGCCTGGTTGGAGCGCTTGAAAAACCGACCGGCCTGCGCAAAGAGATGCTGGTAACCCTGGATGAAGACCGGCCTGCACTGCATATATTGCACACCACATCCAACGAGGGCGATAAACCGGTGCAAATCTCACCTTGGGCGATCACAGTTCTGCCAGCAGGCGGGGTGGCTGTGGCCGGACAAAAATGCAGCCTCAATGGCAGTCATGGCCCCGACCGCCAGGTCGTTTTTTGGCCAGATACCAGCCCCGGAGATCCACGCTTTCACTTTCTCGACGCGGCCCTTGTTATCGAAGCCACAACCGGTCTACCTCCCAGCAAGATCGGAGTTCATACCCACCAAGGCTGGCTGGTTTACCAATGGCAGGAGTATGTGTTTATAAAACGGTTTGAGCCAGTACAGGGCGCACCCTATCCAGATCTGGGCTGTAATGCAGAGATTTTCTGCGGGCCTTCGTACATTGAGCTGGAAACACTTGCGCCATTGCAGACGATCCAGCCAGGCCAGTCGGCCAGCCATGCCGAAACCTGGGAAATCCACCCGGCCCCGCCTGGCGCATTGAATCTAAAGCAGATTGCCAGCCAACTTTCACACATCGCCGAGACTTCTTCTTCCCTCGCCTTTCCTTGAGAGATCAATCATGACCCCAGACCCAGGCCTCAACGAACGAGATGTTCAAGCCGCTTTGCGAGCCGGGCAGGTAGTAATTCAAAATTATCCTGCCAAACGCCCCTTTGCCAGCTTCCTGCCAGGGATAGCCGGGCCATTGGGTATTCCAATGTGGGTTTTCTACGTCAATCGCGGGCAAGCCATCGCGTCTTTTGGCATCGAAGACAAAGACCACCCCATCTTAGAATACCAACCTGCAAACAAAACGTACCAAAGCATACCTCTCACCGGGTTTCGCACATTCATCAAAGTTGTCAGTGGCTCTAAGCCTGGCTTTTACGAGCCGTTTTCTCCTCTGCACTCCTCGCCAGAATCGTCACCCGATTTGCACATCACCGCCAATGACATCATGATCGTCGAAGAAAATCACGCCTTTGGGCTGCGGGTGCAAGTACTCTATTACATATTGCCCGGTGAACCCTTCGCGGCGCTGGTCCGCCAAACAAAGATCACCAATATCAGCGACACACCAATCACAGCCGAAGTATTGGATGGGTTACCGGCAGTTGTGCCCTATGGTGTCAACAACACCCTCCTGAAAGAATTGGGACGGACAATTGAGGGGTGGATGTCGGCACAATGTTCCCAAAATGGCCCGGCATTTTTCCGCGTCCGCGCTAGCATCGCAGACAGCGCCGAAGTAAAAGAAATTCTGGCAGGGAATTTTTACCTGGCATTTAACACCAATGGTCAACACCTCCCCATATTGGTTGATCCGGCCTCTGTATTCGGTCAGGACACATCCTGGATAACCCCCATTCCTTTTCTGAGTACGCCACTCTCCACCCTGTTGGAGCGGCGGCAGATTACCGACGGGCGCACGCCGTGCGCATTCAGCGCTGCAGCCATTACCCTACCCCCTGGGAAAAGCACTGTTTTGAACGCCCTGATTGGCCATGCACAAAGCCTGGATTTCATCATCTCCCAGCAGGCTCGTCTGATCAAGAACAATTACCTGAAACAAAAACATGCCCAGGCAGTTGAATTGACCAGCAGCTTGACCAGCCGCGTGGCTACGCGCACAAGCCAGGCTTGTTTCGATGCTTATTGCGCCCAAAACTTCTTGGATAACGTCCTGCGCGGCGGTTGGCCCCTTTTGCTAGGCACACCCGACCATCCGCATATTTTCCATATCTATTCCAGAAAACACGGCGACCTGGAGCGCGATTACAACGCCTTTTTCCTGTCGGCCGAATACTACTCCCAGGGCAACGGCAACTACCGCGATGTCAACCAAAACCGCCGTTGCGATGTCTTGCTGGAACCACGCATCGGGACCTTCAACATACAAACCTTTATGAATTTGATCCAGGCAGACGGCTATAACCCATTGGTGATCCAGGGCAGCCGCTTCAGCCTGTTGCCAAGCCAACGCCGCCGGCTGCTGGAAATGGTTGGAAATCCGCCAGGATTGGCACAACTACTAGAGAAACCATTCACACCTGGGCAGGTTTTACGGGCCATTGAAGGCCAAACCACTGCTTTGCCCGCCGACGAGCTGCTTACGCAAGTGGTGGCGGCTGCTGAGCAAAATCTAGAAGCAGAGCCCGGCGAAGGTTACTGGATCGATCATTGGACCTATAACCTGGATCTGATCGATACATATCTAAGCATCTACCCAGAGCAAGAAAAATGCCTGCTTTTTGACCAGGCTACTTACACGTTCTACGATAACGACATGGTGGTGCGCCCCAGGAGCGAGAAATACGTCCTTACACCTCATGGACCGCGCCAATATCATGCCACCGTCAAAGATCGAGAGAAAGGCGCGTTGATCCAAAGCCGAGCCACAGCGCCCCACCTCATGCGCAGCGAAAATGGACGCGGCAAGGTCTTCTACACCAATTTATTTACCAAGTTGATCTGCCTGGCAGCAGTGAAATTTGCAACCATGGATCCTGCTGGCATGGGGATTGAAATGGAAGCGGGAAAACCCGGCTGGTACGATGCGCTCAATGGCCTGCCGGCCCTGTTTGGCTCTTCCATGCCCGAAACATACGAGCTGCTGCGCTTGGTCTCTTTCCTGCTCCAGGCCATCGACAAAAATCCTGCGCAAGAATGCCCTCTTCCCGTAGAAGTCTACGATCTCTTAGAAGGATTGGCATCCCACCTTAGCACATACACATCATCGGCTCACCTCGAAGGCGATTTCGAATACTGGGATGCCGCAGCCACTGCTCGCGAAACGTATCGCACCCGTATCCGTCTCGGTTTCAGCGGAGGGATGGTCTCCATTCAGCTAAGCACATTGCGAACCTGGCTGGAAGCCTTTGGTGCCAAAATTCAAGATGGCATTACCCGCGCCAGGGCACTCAATAACGACTTGCCACCCACCTACTTCACTTATGAGGTGAGTAGTTACGAAATCATCTCACAAGAGCAGCCAGGCGACACCCCCATCCGCCCATTACGTTTCCAGCAACATGTGCTGCCGCTCTTCCTTGAAGGGCCAGTACATGCCCTGAAGTGCTGCGCCAGTTTACCGGATGCTCAGAGGTTATACCAACAAATCCGGGACAGCAATCTTTTCGATCAGAAATTGGGCATGTACAAAGTGAACGCATCTCTGGCTTTACAACCGAATGCAATTGGCCGGGCGCGGGCCTTTCCACCAGGGTGGCTGGAGAATGAATCCATCTGGCTTCACATGGCTTACAAATATCTTTTGGAAGTGCTCAAAGCCGGGCTGTATACCCAGTTCTTTCATGAAATTCAACGCGGCCTGGTGCCCTTCTTTGATCCGCAGGTATACGGTCGCAGCCTGTTAGAGAACTCATCGTTCCTTGTTTCCAGCGCCCACCCCGATGAAAACCTGCATGGGGCAGGCTTCGTGGCCCGCCTCAGCGGCTCTACCGCCGAATTCATCAGCATTTGGCATCACATGCTTGCCGGAAAACAACCCTTTTACCTGGACAATGGTGACTTGAAACTACGCTTACAGCCGATCTTGCCTGGTTGGTTGTTTGACGCCCAAGGATGTGTCTCCTTCCGCTTCATGGGCTGCTGCGAGATTGTTTACCACAACCCCGCCCGCCAGGATACCTATGCTGGGCTGGCAGTTGAAAAGTACGAACTGCACCTGCACGACGAGACAGTGGTTACCATCCAGGGCCCATCCATTGGTGCGCCCTATACCACGCAGGTGCGGAACGGCAAAGTACACAGTATTCACGCCTTTCTTGCAGGATAAAACAATGCATACCTGGGAATTTATTGACAATTGGGGTACTTTCGAATTAAAGGACCCCCACCACACATCTTATCTGTACTTCCCCTTGGTCAATGAAGCGCACATGATGTCTTCTGTGACGCCCACCTTACACGGGGACGCAAAAACCGACCATAATCATTTCTTGCTGACCCCCGTCTCTGTAGAAGACCTGCACCAATCACGCGCCGGGCGTAATTTTTGGGTTTATCATGCATCCCTGGGCGCTTGGTCAGCCTGCGGGAATTCAGCCCGCCAGGTCGCTGCCTGCCGACCCAACCAATCTCCAGACGCCGAAGAGCAAGTCACCTTGCAAGCCGGCCTGTTGTGGCAGCGTCTCACTCGTCAATCAGCGCTCTTAGGGCTTAAAGCCGAAATCACCTCCTTTGTGCCAGTAACGGCCGACCAGGTAGAAGTGATGAGGGTGAGGCTGACGAATATTCATTCGAATCCGCTCACCTTTACGCCTACCGCCGCCATTCCTCTATACGGGCGGTCTGCCGACAGCCTGCGAGACCACCGCCATGTCACGTCTTTGTTACATCGCATCCACACGTTGGAGCACGGCGTGGTTGTGCAGCCCACGCTTTCATTTGATGAACGCGGCCACCTGCCCAATACCACCGCTTACAGCGTGCTGGGTATCACAGGTGATGGACAGGCGCCGTGCGGCTTCTTCCCATTGGTAGAAGACTTTGTTGGCGAGGGCGGCAGCCTGGATTGGCCGCTTGGGGTGGTCGAGAATCGCCCCTTTACCCACGCAGCCGGGCAATCTTTGGCTGGCTACGAGGCTTTAGGTGCCTTGAGATTCCCAGAAATCACCTTGGCCCCCGGCTGTTCGGCCATCTATGTAATCCTTATGACAGTTACAACCGGCTCCGAAAACCTTGCCGGCCTGTTTCAAAAATATGCCAACCAGGCAGATATCGATCATCTGCTTGAGCAAAACCAAGCTTATTGGCAAAAGCGTATTGAGCAGATCGCCTTTCACACCCCCGATGCCCGACGCGATGGCTGGCTGCGCTGGGTTAACCTCCAACCGATCCTGCGTCGCTTGCTTGGCAATTCGTTTCTGCCGTATCATGATTACGGCCGCGGCGGGCGCGGCTGGCGCGACCTGTGGCAAGATAGCCTGGCAATGCTGCTCATTGAGCCGCAGGACATTAGCGATTTGCTCTTCGATTACTTTGCCGGCATCCGCATTGATGGCAGCAATGCCACCATTATTGGTTCTCGCCCTGGCGAGTTCATCGCCGACCGCAATAACATCGCCCGCATCTGGATGGATCACGGCGCATGGCCTTACCTGACCACTCGTCTTTATCTCGACCAGAGCGGCGATCTGGACTTTCTACTTCGCCAGCAGGCCTATTTCAAAGACCGCCACACGCATCGCTGCCGCCAACTCGACCCCCTCTGGCAAGCCGAACATGCCCCCAGGCTGTACACTGCGGCAGGTCAAATTTATCACGGCAGCATATTAGAGCATATCCTGGTACAACATCTCACAGCCTTCTTCAACGTTGGCGAGCACAACAATATCCGCCTGGAAAACGCCGACTGGAATGATGGCCTAGATATGGCCAGCCGGCAGGGTGAAAGCGTGGCTTTCACTGCCCTGTATGCCAGCAATCTCAAAGAACTTGCCGACCTGGTAAGCATATTGGATAGCCGCGGCCATTCTGAATTGACACTGGCCCGCGAACTGCTGCTTCTGCTGGATACCATCTCCGATCTTTCTCCAGGCACGGTAGATTATTCATCGCCGTCCGCCCGTCAAGAGCGCCTCCAGGCTTATTTCCAATCCACGCAGCATACGGTAACCGGCGAGCAGGTAGCTGTAAATGCCGCCGCATTGGCAGCGGATTTGAATGCAAAAGCCGATCACTTGATGAACCACCTGCGCAAAAATGAATGGGTTGAAAGCAACACTGGACACGCCTGGTTCAACGGGTATTACGATGATCGTGGTGAGCGCGTGGAGGGGAATTTCGATGGGCAGGTTCGCATGACGCTGACAGGCCAGGTTTTTACTCTCATGGGCGGAATTGCCAGCCCGTCTCAAGCGGTACAAATTGTGCGCGCCGTGGAACATTTCTTGTATGATGATGCAGTGGGCGGAACCCGGCTAAATACAGATTTTGGCGCTATTCGGACGGATCTTGGGCGGTGCTTTGGCTTTGCTTACGGGCATAAAGAAAACGGCGCCATGTTCACCCACATGACCGTTATGTATGCCTATGCCCTGTACCGGCGTGGCTTCGTCCGAGAAGGTTGGAAGATTCTCGATGGGCTCTACCAACACTGCCAGGATTTTGCAAAATCGCGCATGTATCCCGGTCTGCCTGAGTACATCACCCCTCGCGGGCGCGGGGTATATCCTTATCTCACCGGTTCTGCAGCCTGGTATTTGTTCACCATCCTGACCCAATCCTTTGGTATCCAGGGCAATTTAGGCGATTTCACCCTGTCGCCCGCTTTGGTGAAAGATCAGTTTGACGAAGACGGAAAAACCAGTGCCGAGCTCAATTTTGCTGGCCGCCGCCTGCAAGTAACCTATTACAACCCTCTGCGCCTGGATTTTGGCGACTACAAAATAGCCAGCCTGCGCATGAACGGGCGCGAGCTCACAGCACCCTCTGCATCCTCCGAACAAGGCCGCGCCACCATATCACGGGATTTGATTACAGCCTGTGATACAGACGTGGTCAGGCTTGAAATTCACCTGGATTCTCGGAAAGCCTGAGGCGATGTACCTGTCATCTTATGGAATACCCGGCTGAATAGGCCTGGTCTTTAAGCCCACCTGAAGTGCAAAAAGAATGGGCCAGGCACGGCATCAGTGTCAACGCCATTGCTCCTGGTTACATGGCAACGGACAACCACGGTACAATTCTGCCAGTAGACGGTGGGTGGCTGGCGCGCTAGCCGGTTGCCTTATCGCCGCTCACAGGGTGCGCCTATACGCCCGTATCGATATGGGTTAGAATGAGGAGTGAGCTCCGCTCAGATGGATCACAATAAAAAAGAGAGACTATGCTTTCGCCAGACCGCTTATTCACTCCCGAACCCAACACCCGCAACTTGGCGCGCGAGCTGTACCAGGCTGTTGCCAATTTACCCCTGGTTTGCCCGCATGGACATGTGGACCCACGCCTGTTCTCGGATCCGAATGCCAGCTTTGGTTCCCCTGCCAATCTATTCATCATCCCCGATCACTACGTCACGCGCATGCTGTATTCACAAGGCATTTCACCAGAAAGGTTGGGGGTTCCTCGCCTGGACGGGAATGCAGTGGAAACAGATCATCGCAAAATATGGCGCCTCTTTTGCGAAAATTTCTACCTCTTTCGCGGCACCCCTTCTGGCATATGGTTGTCTCACGAGCTGAGCGAAGTTTTCAACATCAAAACGAGGCCGTCTGCTGCCAATGCAGATGAACTATTCGACACAATCAGCGAGCAGTTAGCCCGGCCCGAATTCACCCCACGGCGGTTGTTTGAGCGTTTCAATATTCAGGTTCTATGCACCACCGACCCCGCCACTGATACGCTGGAAAGCCACCGCTCCATCCAAGAGTCGGGTTGGGGTGGCTGCATCCGGCCAACTTTTCGGCCTGATGCCGTTGTCAACCTTGATGCGCCTGGCTGGAAGGGAAGCATCGAGAAGCTAAGCCTTGCCAGTGGGATAGATATTGTAGACTACCCATCATTCATCCGGGCTCTAGAACAGCGCCGGGAATTTTTCAAATCCATGGGGGCCACCGCAACCGATCACGCTGCCTTAACCCCGCTGACCCTTGAGTTATCCGCGGTTGAAGCCAATGCGATCTTCCAGCGAGCGCTAAAAGTCCAGGCATCTGCAGATGATGCCACCCGGTTTACCGCCCACATGCTCATCGAAATGGCACGCATGAGTACCGAAGACGGGTTGGTCATGCAGCTTCATCCAGGTTCCAAGCGCAATCACAACAAGACCATATTCAGCCGTTTTGGCCTTGATAAAGGCGCTGATATCCCGCTTCAAACCGAGTATACACGCAGCTTGTCTCCCTTGTTGAACAGGTTTGGCAACGACACCCGCCTGTCCCTGATCCTCTTCACACTGGACGAAAGCACCTACTCGCGCGAGCTGGCTACCCTGGCAGGGCACTACCCTGCCCTTAAGCTGGGACCACCCTGGTGGTTCCACGACAGCCCCAATGGGATGGCGCGCTACTTTGACCTGGTAATGGAAACTGCCGGGTTATATAATACCGTTGGTTTCAATGATGATACGCGCGCCTTCTGTTCGATCCCGGCCCGCCATGATGTCTGGCGGCGCGTTGCTGCAAACTGGGTTGCGGGATTAGCTGTACGCCATCTCATCGATATGGATGATGCGCACACAATGATGTACGATCTGGCGGTTGGCCTGGTAAAACAGGCTTACCGACTATAACTCCACAGGACGCAACATGCTTACTCACCTTGGATTGACCCCCTCTTTTGGCTTTGGCGACCGGTTGGGGTTAGCAACGCCCGGTCATATCGCGGCCGTCAAAGACACCTCGCTGGCCCCAGTTTTTGCCCAGCAGTCTGTGCGCGAAAATGCCCGCACCGGTCGAACCCCACAACAAGTGATGGATGATGCCCGGAGCGCTGTCGACGCCGCAGGCTGGGACGCCCCCTGGGGCGCAGATGCCGATCACTTAAAAACAGTCGAAGATCTGCCGCCTTTTGTGGCTGCGGGCTACACATTCTTTACCGTTGATCCGGGTGCCCACGTGGATAACGCCGCCGACTCAGACACGCTGCCCACCCTGCAAGCCAAGATTAAGGATTGGGCAAATTGGGAAGAACTTTCGCATCGATATCTGCGCGCCAACAGTATCCCGGCTCTGCCCCCCTTTGACGAGCAGAGCTTGCTAAGAGCAGTGGTTAAATACGGCAAAGCCATCCAGCACACTGTATCCATGTACCAACGGCTGAGCGAGATGAAAGAGGTCTTTGATTTTGAAGTATCGGTTGACGAAACGGATGCTCCGACCACGCCCCTTGAGCACTATTTCATCGCCAGCGAATTGTCTCTCCAGGGGGTCAGGTTCACCAGCCTGGCGCCGCGCTTCATCGGGCGTTTCGAAAAGGGGGTAGATTACATTGGCGATCTCGCTAAGCTGGATGCTGAGATGGCAAAACACGCTGCCGTGACAGCCCACTTTGGAACGTACAAGCTCAGCTTGCACTCCGGATCAGACAAATTCAGTGTATATCCGCTCATTGTCAAATATTGGGGCACACGTCTACATGTCAAAACGGCGGGCACAAGTTATTTAGAGGCCCTGCGGACCCTGGCCGTGTCCGCGCCAGCTCTCTTCGAGCGCATCTGGATATTGGCCCTGGACCGCTACCCGGTCGATCGAGCCACCTATCATGTTTCGGCCGACTTAGAAAAAGTCCCAGCCGTCACCCGCCCGGCTGCCTTGTTGGATGATTTTCATGCCCGCGAGATCTTGCACGTTACCTTTGGCTCAGCATTAGCCCAATATGGCACAGAGATGAAAGCCGCGCTGAATGAATATGTAGAAATGTACCAGGCCAATTTGCGCACACACTTTCAGCGGCACTTAAAGTTATTGGAATAAAGGAGAACCGAATGGGTGTTACTTTCGATATCAAGGGGCAGTCAGCGGTCATCACGGGCGGAGCAGGTGTATTGTGCGCCGCCATGTGCCGCGCCCTCGTCGAAGCGGGTGCCAGGGTTGCCGTGCTCGATTTGCGCGCCGAATCTGCCGAAGCCCTGGCGGCAGAATTGGGCGAAAATGCAATTGGCCTGGCCTGCGACGTGTTGAACAAAGCAAGTATAGAGGCCGCTGCACAGAAAATCCTACAGGCATTCACGAAAGTAGATATATTGATCAACGGCGCCGGCGGCAATAAACCACAAGCCACGGCAAATTCTGAACAATCTTTTTTTGATCTGCCTGCAGATGCCTTGCGTTGGGTATTTGACCTGAACCTGATGGGCACAGTGCTGCCCAGCCAGGTCTTTGGCAAAATCATGGCCGAACAAAAAAACGGTGTGATCATCAACATTTCATCGATGAACGCATTCCGCCCACTAACACGTATCGCCGCTTACTCAGCCGCTAAGGCAGGGGTGAGCAATTTCACGCAGTGGTTGGCTGTGCACATGGCTCAAGAATACAGCCCAGCAATCCGTGTGAACGCCATTGCACCGGGCTTCTTTCTGACTGAACAAAATCGCTTTTTGCTGACTGAGAAAAACAGCGGGGAGCTCACTGCACGTGGACGATCCATCATCAGCCACACCCCTCAGGCACGTTTTGGCACACCCGAAGACCTGCTTGGCACCCTGCTATGGCTGGTCTCACCCGCTTCTGCTTTCGTCACCGGGGTTGTCATCCCGGTGGATGGCGGCTTCTCTGCATTTAGTGGCGTCTGATCAACCAGGAGGTTCCTGATGCTGCAAACCCAGGCCATTGCACCCGCGGGTCAATATTTGACGGGAATTGATATCCGGCACGTCCTGGCTCGCTCCTTTGAAAAACAATTCACCAACCAGCGCCTGCTCGTCCTCATTCCCGATCACACGCGTTCACTGCCGCTCCCGCTCTTGTTCAAGGCTCTGGTTGAAGTCCTTCAAGACAGCCGCCAGCTTGACTTCATGGTTGCGCTTGGCACCCACCCCCCGCTCTCAGAAGATGGTTTGCAAAAATTGGTTGGGATCAGTTGCAAAGAACGGACAACAACCTATGCACACATCGGTCTATTGAACCACGCCTGGGATGATCCATCTGCGCTCATTTCACTTGGCAACCTCGAGTGGGATCAAATCCAAACCCTGGCGGGCCAATACTGGCATCCATCCTTACCATCAAGAGTGGACGTGCAGTTGAACAAAGCTGCCATTGAATACGACCATATCCTCATTCTGGGGCCAACCTTTCCGCACGAGGTGGTGGGTTTTTCGGGCGGGGCCAAGTATTTATTTCCAGGTATCGCAGGCCCGGCGATGATCAACGCCACCCATTGGCTCGGCGCCTTGGCTGGTGTGGTGAACACCATTGGCATCAAAGACACCCCGGTCCGGGCAATGATCCATGCCGCGGCCCAAAAACTGCCCACCGCCGTCACCTTGATCGCGTTGGTTGTGGACGGGTACGATCTCAGTGGGCTTTTTGTTGGCGATCACATCACTGCCTGGAGCGCCGCCGCCGACCTGTCAGCTTTGCGCCACATCTGCTGGTGCAGCACCCCCTACCAGCGTGTCTTATCCTGCGCACCCCCCATGTACGATGAATTATGGACCGCTGCCAAAGCCATGTACAAACTCGAGCCAGCGATTGCACCCGGAGGCGAGGTGATCATCTACGCCCCACACCTGGATGTGGTCAGCCACGTGCATGGCAAATATATCGATGAAATTGGATACCATATCCTGCCTTATTTCTTGGCCAATTGGGAGCGCTTCAAGCATATCCCCTTGGGCATATTGGCACACTCAACCCATCTACGCGGCTCAGGTCACATGGAAAATGGTTTAGAAAAACCTAACGTGCAGATCACCCTGTCCAGCAAGATTTCGCCTGAAGACTGCGCCCGGCTCAAGCTTGGGTATCTTGATCCTGCACAGGTAAAAGTCTCAGAATGGCAGAACCGTCAGGCGGATGGCATCCTGTATGTCCCCAAAGCTGGAGAAATCCTGTACCGGTTGCAAACGTCTCCTAAAAACACATGAACGATTTCCTGTCCAGATTCAGATCCTTGCTCAACACGCAAGGGAGAGGCATTGCTTTGCTCGCGGTGCTGCTGCTCGGTGCAATGCTCCCGCAATTGCACGTATTCTCTCCCTTGATCCAGTATTTACTGATGGTGATGTTGTTCTTTTCGTTTTTGGATATCAAGTTTTCGCCCACAACATTTCAAAAGAGCATCTTTGGTGTTTTGCTGGCAAACATTGCCATCGCCTTCATCGTTTATATCGTGCTCTTGCAGTTCAACCGGCCGTTGGCACTGGCAGCTTTCATGACAGCCTGCGCGCCCACGGCGATTGCTGCCCCGGTGATCACAGGCTTTGTGAAAGGCAAAGTAGAATACGTAGTATCGGCTGCGCTGCTTACCAACATCGCCAGTGCAGTGATCGTACCGCTGGTTTTGCCTTCTCTGCTGGGCGCCGATATCCAAATATCTATCCCTGAAGTCTTGCTGCCGGTGCTGATCGTGATGTTTGTCCCGCTGCTGCTTGCACAGCTTGCGACCCGGCTGCCTCCAAAAGCACAAGACTTGATCCGCAAAGGAAAACCGATCAGCTTCCCCATTTGGCTGGCGAACCTGCTGATCATCGGTGCCAACGCCTCAGACTACCTGCGCACCACCCAGACCAGCTTCTTCCCCGATTTGCTAACCATCGCCCTGGTCTCATTGGCGATCTGCATCGTAAATTTCGGGGTTGGAGCGCTGGTAGGCAGTCCCAATTACCGCCAAGAAGCCAGCCAATCGCTTGGCCAAAAGAACTTGTCCTTTGCCATTTGGATTGCGCTGACTTTCATCAATCCACTGGTTGCAATGGGGCCCACATTCTACGTACTATTCCACCACCTTTATAATTCGTGGATGCTTTACCAGTTCGAGAAACAACGTCTTCGGATTTGAATCGATGTCAGGAGAATGATCATGGAGAACGCAAATTTTGGCTTCATGGGCTTAGGCGTAATGGGGTTTATGCTGGCCCTCAACATGGAACGTAATGGGTTCCGCGTGGCAGGTTACGATCTGGACGCGGCAAAAGTACAGGCGTTTGGCAGCCAATATCCCGGCAAAAACCTGCTGGCGTGCAAGAGCCTGGAGGAATTCATCACTGCGCTGGAACGCCCGCGCCGCGTCATGCTGATGGTGCCGGCAGGCAAGGCCGTAGATGCCGCAATTGCCAGTATTCAAGATGCATTAGAGCCAGGCGATCTTCTTATCGATGGTGGCAATACCTTTTTCCTGGATACCGAGCGCCGCTCAATAGAACTGCAGCGCAAAGGGATCATCTACATCGGCACGGGCGTCAGCGGCGGCGAATACGGCGCTTTATGGGGGCCGGCGATTATGCCGGGAGGCCAAGATGAAGCCTGGGAATTGGTGAAGCCTGTTTTTGAAACCATCAGCGCCAAGGTGCAAGGAGAACCCTGCGTGGCCCACATGGGGCCGCGTGGCGCCGGGCACTATGTCAAAATGGTCCACAACGGGATCGAATACGGTGATATGCAATTGATCGCTGAAGCTTACGATATCTTGCATCGCGGGCTGGGATTGAACAACCAGCAATTGCACGAAGCCTTCAGCGAGTGGAACCGGGGCGAACTAGAATCTTACCTGATCGAGATCACTGCCAATATCTTTACCCGGCTGGATCCCGAAAGTGGACAGGCCGTAGTCGATTTGATCCTGGATGAGGCCGCTCAGAAAGGCACCGGTAAATGGACATCGCAAAATGCCTTAGATCTGGGTGCTCCCATCCCCACGATCAACGCGGCAGTAGAAAGCCGCATCCTTTCAGCCTTCAAAGATGAACGCGTAAATGCATCGAAAATCTTGCTTGGGCCCATCTCCCAGATCAGCACAGACCCGCAAATGGTAATCGATTGGGTCAAAGATGCTTTATACGCCGCCAAGGTCTGCTCATACGCCCAGGGCTTTGCCCTGATGCGATTGGCCAGCAAGGAATACGATTATCACTTGACCTTTGCCGAAATTGCCCGCATCTGGCGCGGCGGATGCATCATTCGCGCCCGCTTCTTGAACGATATCCGCCGGGCATTTACAAATGATCCCGACCTGCCCAATCTACTGGTTGATCCTGATTTTGCCCGGGCAATGAACGCTCGCCAGGCGGCTTTGCGCAAGGTGGTCTCTCTGGCAGCCGAAAATGGCATTCCAGCCCTGGCATTCAGCTCTGCACTGGCCTACTTTGACGCTTACCGCAGCGCCCGCTTGCCAGCCAATCTGACACAAGCCCAGCGAGATTATTTTGGCGCCCACACCTACCGGCGCGTAGATCGCTCTGGTACTTTTCATACCCAATGGATAGATGAAACCACACAGGCATAAAGGAGCTGATATGACAACCGGTTTGAACATCTCCAAAGAAGGCGCTCTTGACCTGCTCTCGCTAGGGGCTCTGGTCCATCGCCTTGACCCAGGTATCATTCCCTTCCGCAAAGCTACCGAATGCAAAATCCATGTCAGCGGCGGCGAATTCAACTTAGCGGCTAACCTGGCAGACTGCTTCCGCTTGAACACAGGGGTGGCAACGGCGATAGTCGATTATCCCATTGGCGATTTGATCGCCGAGCAAGTGCGCGCGATGGGAGTAAAGCCCTTCTACAAATTATTCAAGCACAACGGGGTCAATGGGCCCAATATGGCAACCGTCTACAGCGACCAGGGGTTTGGGGTGCGCGCGCCGGTGGTGTTCTATAACCGGTCCAATGAAGCAGCCGCCCAGCTCAAACCTGGGGACTTTAATTGGGGATCCATCTTCTCATCCGGCGTGCGCTGGTTCCACAGCGGGGGCATTTTTGCAGCCTTATCTGAAACCACCGGAGAGTTGATCGTGGAAGGGATGAAAGCCGCCAAGAGCGCCGGGGCAATCACATCCTTCGACTTGAACTTTCGGGCCAAATTGTGGAACATTTGGGGCGGGCAAGCGCGTGCTCAAGACGTGATGCACCGCATCGTAGAAAATGTCGACGTACTGGTGGGGAACGAAGAGGATCTCCAGCTTGGGCTGGGCATCCCTGGCCCCGAGGTAATAGCGAAATCCAAGCTTGACCCAAGCACTTTCTTCGGGATGATCGACAAGGTGACAAGCAAATACAAGCAAATCAAGGTGGTTGCAACCACGCTGCGAGATGTCCACTCAACGGCGCACCACTCTTGGGGGGCGGTGGCATGGATCAATGGGCAGACTTATGTTTCTCCCACTGCCGAGCTTCACATTTATGACCGGGTTGGCGGTGGCGATGGGTTCGCTTCTGGCTTCTTTTACGGCCTGCTGAGTGGTGAAGCTCCCCAAGATGCGGTCAACCTCGGTTGGGCGCATGGTGCACTGCTGACCACCTTTCCAGGTGACACCACCATGGCAACTGTGGAACAAGTCCGGGCTTTTGCCAAGGGTGGCTCGGCGCGCATCCAGAGATAACTCATCCACCCCAACCAAGCAAGCCTGCGCCGGGGTCAACCTTTTGCGGGCCAACCCAGCCCAATCCGTCCTCTTTCCACCTCAACCCGCTGGATCTCCACTTCCACGATATCCCCCACCTTCAACAACGTTCCAGCCGGGATCTGGCTGCGATGCAACAGCCCATCTTGTTTCACGCCAATATCCACAAAGGCACCAAAATCCACCACGTTGCGCACGGTGCCCTTCAACTTCATCCCCATTACCAGATCTTCCATCTTCAGCACGTCTGAACGCAAGATCGGCGCCGGGGCATCCTCGCGTGGGTCGCGCCCTGGGCGCACCAATTGCTCAAGGATGTCTTCCAAAGTGGGCACCCCGCAGCCAAATTCGACCGCCAGCTTTTCCACCGGCTGTTTCGCCACCAGGGCTTCCAGCGATGGCTGGAGCGCAGTACCAATCTTTGGCTTCGGGCCAACTTTCTTCAGCACCGCTTGCGCCACGGTATAGCTTTCTGGGTGGATTGCGCTTGCATCCAGTGGATTTTCGCCATCCCGCACACGCAAAAAACCCGCCGCCTGCTCAAAAGCCTTTGGCCCTAATCCGCCCACTTTACGCAGCGTTGCCCGGCTGAGGAACGGCCCATTGTCGTTGCGGTGCGCCACGATCTTCTCTGCCAGCTTGGGCCCAATCCCAGCCACGTGCATCAGCAAAGCCGGACTGGCGCTGTTCACGTCCACGCCAACCGCATTCACCACGCTTTCCACAACCCCCTCCAATGCTTGCCCCAATTGTTTTTGATCTACATCGTGCTGGTAAAGCCCGACCCCAATCGCCTTGGGTTCGATTTTAACCAGCTCAGCCAGTGGATCCTGGATGCGCCGGGCAATGGAAACTGCCCCCCGCAGCGAGACATCCAGGTCTGGCAGCTCAGCCCGCGCCAGGGGGCTGGCGCTGTACACGCTGGCACCCGCTTCATTAACAATCAAATATTTCACTTCTTTAGCCGCGGTTTGGATCAATTCAGCCACCAACTGCTCTGTCTCGCGCGAGGCAGTGCCATTCCCAATCGTGATCAAGGTGACATGGTGCTTCTTGATCAAGGCTTCAAGTATTTTTAACGCACGTTCCCACTCTTTCTGGGGGGCATGCGGGTATATGGTGGCAACATCCAACAACTTGCTTGTTGGGTTCACCACCGCCACCTTGCAGCCTGTACGGAAGCCCGGATCGAGCCCTAAGACCGTCTGCCCAGCTAAAGGAGGCTGGCCCAACAGCGCTCGCAGGTTGGACGCAAAAACGTTAATCGCATGTAGTTCGGCTTTTTCGGTTAGCTCGCGTCGCACATCCCGCTCGATCGCTGGCAGCAGCAAGCGCTCCGCAGCATCCATAATCGCTAACTCCATCTGCTCAGCCAGAGGCGAGCGGCGGTCAGGGCGGAAGGCCAATCCAACCGCATTCCGCCAATCCTTCTCCAACACCTCCAGCTTGACCCGCAGCACTTTTTCGGCTTCGCCGCGATTGATCGCCAGAACCTGGTGTGGGCGCAAACGCTCAACCCCACCCTCAAACTGATAATAGGTCTCGTAAACCGAGCGCTCATCCTCGGCGTCATCAATCTTATCGCAGCGCAAGATGCCCCATTTCAACGCTTTCTCACGCGTCACGCGCCGCACGTCGGCGTGCTCGCTGATCATCTCAGCCACAATATCGCGGGCGCCAGCCCAGGCATCCTCCATCGTGGGCACCTGGTCATTTAAGAACGGTTTAACAATCTCCGCCAGTGGTGTTTTTGTCGGCGGCTGCTGCAATATCCAATCAGCCAGGCCTTGCAAGCCTCTCTCTTTGGCAATGCTGGCTCGCGTGCGGCGCTTAGGCTTGTAGGGCGCATAAAGATCTTCCAATGCCGTCAATGTCTCGGCAGCGCCAATTTGCGCCTTTAGTTCAGGGGTCAGTTTACCTTGCTCATCGATCGACTTCAGCACCGCCTCACGGCGCTCATCCAAGGCACGCAGCTTCTCCAATATCTCGATGAGTTGCCGGATTTGCTCCTCGTCTAATCCGCCGGTCGCCTCTTTGCGGTATCGGGCAATGAAAGGTAATGTGTTGTCGTCGTCCAGCAAGGCGATGGTCGCCGCCGCCTGCTCAGGACGAATGTTCAATTGAGTGGCTATGATATAGGTATGGGAAGACATGGGCTGAATTATATACCGATTCTTACCATTTTTCATACCGTACGAGCTGTTCAAGATCCTTGCGTTTCTTAGGCCCAGCCTTGTCTGCTGGGTATCCCAAAGGCGTGAACAGCAGAGGCTCAACGCCTTCCGGGAGCCCCAACACCTCTCGAGCGGCCTGCCGGTCAAAAGCGGCAATCCAACACGTTCCCAAACCCAGGTCTGCCGCTGCCAGGATCAGGTGATCCAGAACAATTGCCACATCCACTTCCCAATACGTTTTCCCATCGCGGTGCACCCATCCCTGGTCCGGTATGCCGCACGCACAGATCACCAACGGAGCTTGGGTGAACCATTCGCGCCCATAGATACGCTTCAAATCTTGCTCCCGCCCCGCGGTGTGGATCACCACCAATTGAAAAGGCTGCCGGTTGGCTGCGGTGGGTGCTAACCGCGCTACCTCAAGCACCTGGGTCAGCTTCTCGTCTTCAACCGGATCGGGCTTATAAGCCCGAACACTATACCGTTCACGAATCAATGCGCCGTATTCCATGACCGTCTCTCCTCAAGGTTAAGTATAAACGGTATTCTCGCATAACCCCCGATGGTATAATCTTAAAGTACTGTTCCAGATCGGGTTTTCCATCAATACAATCCACATATCTCAGCCACACAATTTCACTCGAAAGGACCCTCTATGGATTACAAAAACCTTGGCCGCACCGGCCTCAAAGTAAGCCGCCTTTGCCTGGGTACCATGAATTTCGGCCCTCAGACAAGCGAAAATGACAGCTACCTGTGAAGAGTTGGGAGAAAAGCCCGCCGACATCGCCCTGGCCTGGCTCTTGCACCAACCCGCTGTCACGGCGCCCATCGTTGGACCGCGCACGATTGAACAACTAGATGGGAACCTGCACGCATTGGAAGTCGTCTTAGCTGCTGATACGCTTGAGAAGCTCGATCAAATCTGGCCCGGTCCCGGCGGCACAGCCCCAGAAGCCTACGCCTGGTAAATTGATTTTCAATCAAGGAGGGTTGTTCTATGTTTCGTAAAGCCATGCATGCTCTCTTGGTTTTGGCCTTCATCTTACCTGCCATCATCCCTGTCTCTGCACTCGCCAAAGCTCCCAATGCTCATCAGAACGATCATCAAGATCAACCCTCCGTTCAGGTTTCTGCCACTGCCACCCCCACACCCCCCAATGCCATGCCCTTGCAAGCTGAAGTGGACCCTGGGCTGGACCTGAAAAATTACTCTCCATTTTCGGCCTTTGTCCTCAACTTCAACCAACCGATGGATACTGCCAGCGCATCCATTCCGCTGTTAGCATATCCATACCTGGATGGCAACACAATCTGGAACTCTGATAAAACCAGCCTGACCTTTACCCCTGCCAGCCGGTTGACTCCCGGAGAAACCTACACCCTTTTCTTGGACCCCAACCTGAAAAGCATGCGAGGCGAAAGCTTCACCGAAACACAGTATTGGGAACTGAACGTTTTACTCGGCCCCAATGTGATCAGCCGCACCCCTGGCCTCGAAAATCTGACCACCCGCCGCCCTGCGATCGCCATCACCTTCGACCGACCAATGAACGCCGGAAGCGTGGCTGAAGCATTAAGCTTACAGCCCGAGGTACCCTACACGCTGACCTGGAGCAACAACATGCTTCGCATCGCGCTCCAAGAAGCCCTTACCCCTGGCGAGCGGTACAGCTTTACCCTGGCATCATCTGCCAGCGACGCAGATGGCGTACCAATGGCAGATGATTACCGGTGGGATTACTGGGTTCCCAACTTCGAGATCACCGTCATCAATCCCACCCTGCAAGACAATCGTGTCAGGTTGAATCTAAACTACGCTGTGACCACCGGAAAAGATGCCCCAACTTTCTCAATTTCGCCTGAGGTATCAGGAGCATGGAAGTGGACCAGCACCACTCAAGCAGAATTCCAGCCCGCCGCGGATTTATCCTATGGCACGCTTTATACCATCACCCCCAATGAAACAATGATCGATGCACAAGGTGATGCCCTACCGGTTACCACAAATGTCCTGACCTTCAGCGCACCCCCGCCCATCAGTGCCATCCATCCAGGCGGAAGTGATGACGTGCCAATCGAAGAGGCTGAGGTCCGCATCACCTTTGCTGTACCCATGGATCATGCCTCCACCGAGGCGGCCTTTTCAATCTCGCCTCATGCCAACGGCACTTTCGAATGGCGCGAAAATGAGCTGGTTTACATCCTGGCAGACAAACTAGCCAGTTACACAGAATACACGGTCAGCATCCAGCCCAGCGCTCAAGATTCTGATCACCAACCGATCCTGGTAGATCCTTACAGTTGGACGTTTTACACTTCTTGGAGTCCTCACTATGAAAATGAGACCACCTCCTTCGGTGTATACGGGCCAAATGTCCAGGTTGTCGATGCAAACGGGCGCCGTGCTGTTCACCTGGGTATTGCCGATGGAGAACAAACCCTCGTTTTCACTGTGTACGAGATGGAATTGGGGGCTTTTGCCGCCCGCTATGCCGCCGATTTTGCCTACAACGGCTGGGATAGCGAAGCAACGATTGACACATCCCGCCTGGAAGCCACCCAAAGCTGGCAGATCGCATACCCCTCGAGCGGCGCGCAAGAAGTGATCCTGCCGCCCGAAATCGAACCCGGCCTGTATATCCTGACTCTTCGCGTTGATGATACAGAAAAAGATCAGCTTTTCTTGGCACTCACCCAGAACGCCCTGGTGGTCAAACAGTCGGGCAGCAATTTATTTGTCTGGGCCAGTGCCGTCGATGGCGAAGCCGCCTCTGAGATTGAGGTTCGCCTGTATTCCTCGCGCGGCGAAAGCATCCGCGAAGGCAAAACCGACCAGAATGGCTTCTATCGCACAACCATCCCCGCAGGTTATGAGCCGCTCTTCGTTGCTGCTCGCGGCGGTGAAGGCGATGTGTCTATCGCCGGCTTGACCACCTATGCCTGGAGGACTAGTAACGGAAATTATTACGTCCGCGGCGCCGAGGTGCCAGAATACAACATATACACCTACACCGATAGGCCCATTTACCGCCCCGGCCAAACGATGTATTTCAAGTCCATTCTACGCTCTGACCGAGATGTGCGCTTTTCAGTTCCTCCCATGGGAACACCTGTCACGGTGCGCGTTCGCGATGGTCGCGAGAACATTGTTCAAACTTTCAAGCTTACCACCAACAATCTTGGCACCATCAATGGTGAATTCCAGATTGCCGATGGCGCTTCGCTGGGGAATTATTCCATCGAGGTAACAATTGGTTCAACCAGCCAACAGCAGGCCTTCAAAGTCCAGGAATACCGCAAGCCCGATATCCAGGTTGAGCTGACCGCGAATGCCGACAAATATGTCATTGGTGATACGGTTGTAATTACCGGCAACACAAGCTATTTCTTCGGCGAGCCCGTTCCCAACGCCCAGATCACTGTGGTCAAATATTACCTGGTAGAAAATTATTCTTGGGGCTGGTGGAATGAAGAGGTTGAAATCCCAGATTACACCTGGTATCAATACTATGGCGAAGAAGCCCAAGATCTGAGCACCGATGCTGAGGGGAATTTCAGCTATGCCTTTACCGCCCAAGAGCTGGATGAGTACAACCGCAGGAATTCCTGGCGCAGCAGCCTGCAAGAAAGCCTGTGGGGGTTTGAAGTTACCGTAGATGATGGCAGCGGACAAACCGTTAGCTCGGCCATCATCGTCCGAGTGTACAATGCCGCCAATAAGATCAGCCTGGACCCCGGTGGCTATTTCAAAAGCCCCGGTAAATCCTTCACCGTCTCTGCTTTGGCAGTGACCCTAGATGACGCCCCGGTGCCAGACCGCCTGTTAACCCTTGAAGTGACCCGCTGGGATTGGGAAGATAACACTGACACTGAAATTGCAACCTACCAGATGACCACCGGCGCAGACGGCAAAGCCAGCCAATCCATCACATTAGGGCAGTCCGGCTATTACAAACTCAACCTCACCGGACAAGATGAACGTGGCAACCCCATTGCTTATTCCACCTGGTGTTATGCCTATCAACCCGGCCAGTCCTGGGCGTCTCGCTACGATACCCCCATTAGCATTACAGCCGAAGCAGACAGCTATCGCCCCTATGACACCGGACGATTCTTCATCGAATCAACCTTTAGCGGCCCAGCCCTGGTCACCTTCGAACGCGGCAGTGTCATCAGTTCAAAGCTCGTCGAACTGACCGCCCCAGTGACCGTTATCGAAACTGAGATCATCCCCGAATTTGCCCCCAATGTGTTCGTGGTCGTCAACGCCTGGGAGCCACAAGATACCCGCCTGGTTCCCGGTGAATATGCCTGGCAATGGATAGAAACCATCCCCGATAGCCAATTACGCCAGGCACGAACAGAGCTGCAAGTTGAAGTGATTGGCAAGAGTCTCGAGATCACGATCACGCCCGACCAGCCTGTTTATGCGCCCCGCCAGGATGCCACCTTTACCATCCAGGTGAACGATGAGCAGGGCAATCCCGTCCGGGCAGAGCTATCCCTGGCGCTGATAGATGAAGCCATCTTCAGCCTAAGCGGTGATTTGTCGGGCCCCATTTTCTCAGCCTTCTACGGGCGCCGCGAACATCACGTTATAACGTACGATTCATTTTCACCCACCCGCTGGCTGCAATACGGCGAAGGTGGACTTGGTGGTGGCGGCGGCGATATTGCCGGCAACCCGCGCAGCGAGTTTCCTGATACCGCCGCCTGGTTCCCGGTAATCACCACCGACGCCAATGGCCAAGCCAGTATTACTGTGGCCCTGCCCGACAACCTGACCAGTTGGCGAGTCGTTGTCAAAGCGATCACTGCTAATACCCAGGTAAATGAGGCGTATATCAATATTCTCACCCAAAAAGAGGTGGTTGTCCGCCCTATCCTGCCTGCCGCCCTGACCGTCGGCGACCAGGTTGAGTTATCGGCCCTCATTCACAATTACGGCCTCACGGCCAAAGACCTGATCGTAGAGATGGATGCTGGCGATGCACTGGCGATTGCCCAACCCGACCCCATAACGATTTCTCTACAGCCTGGTGAAATTCAAGTGGTCAGTTGGACTGTCACCGCACTGACTGCCGGTGATGCCGAGATCACGATCAGCGCCACCACTGCCAGCGGATCCGGCGACGCCGTACGCCTGCCCCTCACGATTCACCCGCTTGCCGTCCCCGATGTCTATACGCAAGTGGGCGATTTCTCTGGCGAATACCTGACCACGCTGGTGATGCCGCCTGGTGCCCTGGATATGAGCAGCGTACAAATCCGTATCAGCCGTTCAGCCGCGGGTACGCTACTGGATGGATTAGAATACCTCACCGGTTATCCTTACGGCTGCGTGGAGCAGACCATGAGCCGCGCCCTACCCAACGCTGTAATTGGCCGCGCTCTGTACCAGCTAGGGGTCAGCAACCCCAACCTGGAGGCCGAACTGCCAGGCTTGATCAATGCCGGATTGCAGATGCTTTACGGCATGCAGCACAACGATGGCGGCTGGGGATGGTGGTACGATGACGAGACCGATGATTACCAGACTGCCTGGGTTGTGTTTGGCCTATCGGTCACGGCCCAGGCTGGTTATGAGGTAGACCCCAATGTCATCGAACGGGGCGCCAATCGACTGAAAGAAAATCTTGAATTCATGGATCCGCGCACGCAGGCCTATGCGCTGTACAGCCTGTCAATCGCCGGCTATGCCGACCTCGCTGCCACGCAGGCCCTGGCGGCCCAATACTATACCCTGGATACATTCAGTCAGGCAGCCTTAGCCCTGGCCCTGCACACTGCCGGTGACGACGACACTGCACGCCAGGTCTTGCAAGAATTGGCCCAGAATGCCGTGGTGAGCGAGGCAGACACCGGGACGCTGGTATACTGGCCCCAACCGAATGAGGATGGTCATTACCACCAAAAGACCATGTCTTCTACCATCCGCAGCACGGCCCTGGCCCTGGATGCCTTTGCACAGCTTGATCCCGAAAACATCCTGGTGCCCGGCATCGTCCGCTACCTGATGGGGCAGCGCCAGGCATCTGGCTGGGGCAGCACCAATGAGACGTCCTTCACCATTATCGCCCTCACCGATCATTTGCTCTCTCTGCAAAACGACAATGCCGAAACGGAGTATCGCATCGAGTTGAACGGCACTGAGATTGGGGCCGGTTCTTTGGGGCGCACACAACCCTCGATCACCCTTGAACTGCAAACCACCCAACTCCAAACCGGAGCCAGCCTGCTGCACATCACCACTGAAGACGAAGGCCGTTTGTATTATGCCATTGTCAACCGCATCTACTTGCCCCAAGCCGAGATCGACGCAGCCGGCTTCGTTGAAGTGGAACGCACCTATACCACAGCAGACAGCTCAGCCCAAGAGATTCAGATCGGGCAACTGGTACAGGTGACCCTGGAAGTAACGTTCAAAAAAGATGCATCCTTCATTATCATCGAGGATCAACTCCCCGGGGGCCTCGAAGCGCTGAACGAAAGTCTCAATACCACCTCGCACATTGCCACAAGCTCAGACTGCTGGGATTCTTGCCAACCGGTTTATAACTGGGAAACGTTCGGGTATAACAACAAAGAGATTTATCCTGACCATGTAAGCTTCTTTATAACCAATGTCTCTGCCGGGACAATTACCATCTCTTACCTCGCGCGGGCCACGCACAGCGGCACCTTTGTCGTGCTCCCCGCCGAGGTGTACGCCATGTACGACTCAAGCACGTGGGGACGATCTGCATCAACGCCGATGATGATCCTCCCCAAATGAGCATTTTACGTCAATCTTCATCCAACATGTATTGACGCTAGGTAGGATTGGTATAGAATTAAGCAGCTAGATGTACCTATCATAGATAACAGAGGATAAGAATGAAAAAATACCGGGTTGCCTTGCTTGCCAATCTCAAGGTAAATGCGCCCAAGTTTGAAGGTATGGCCCAAGATCAATGGGATGATTTGGATTCTGAAAAGACGATCAATGCGCTGATGGAGGCTGTGCGCGCGGGAGGAAATGCTTGCGAGTTTTTCGAGGGGGATTCTTCGCTATTTGAAACACTACCCAAGTATAAGCCAGACATTTGCTTCAATATTTGCGAGGGCCACTTTGGCGATTCGCGCGAAGCCCAGGTACCGGCAATATTGGAAATGATGCGCCTCCGCTACACTGGCTCAAAGGTATTGACCCTGGCGTTGGCATTGGATAAATCGATGACCAAGCGCGTGCTGACCTATCACGATCTACCTACGCCGAACTTCCAATCCTTTGAACGCGTTGATGAACCCCTGGCGCCAGATATGCACTTTCCCCTCTTTGTTAAGCCCAGCCGCGAAGGCACCGGCATGGGCGTATCTGCAAAATCTATCGTGCACAATGAAGACGAAATGCGCGAGCAGATAGCGTACATCCTGAATCGTTACAAGCAAACGGCACTTGTGGAACATTACATCGAAGGCCGCGAGGTAACCGTCGGCCTGATTGGGAACCTGATTGGCCCTGTTTCGCGCCGCCTGCCCGACAATGAAGATGCACCGCGTGTACAGGCTGGCCTGCGCTTCTTCCCGCCCATGGAAGTGGATCTGAAACCCTTTGAAAGCACCGATACGGTTTACAGCAATCGCCTCAAGGTAGAGATGGCAGATCAGTTGAACTACCTCTGCCCGGCCCCGCTTGACGACGATATGGTGGACGAGTTGAACTGGTTAACAGCGGCGGTTTTCCGTGTTACTGGGGCCCTGGATGTCTCGCGTGTGGACTTCCGCCTGGATGCCAACGATAACCTGAAACCCTACATTCTTGAGATCAACCCCCTACCGGGTCTCTCGCCTGGAATTTCTGACCTGGTGATCGAGGCCGCAGCCGAAGGCGTTGGTCACGCCCACCTGGTCAACATGATCCTGGAAGCCGCCTTCGAGCGCTATGGCATGTAATGGTGTTTTCTGAACAAAAGCTTTCTAGAAATGACCCCCTCAACCGGGGGTCATTTCAAAACCCATCCCCGCGCGTTGGCCTTGCCCTGGGCGGAGGGGTCGCCAGAGGCCTGGCACACATTGGCGTGTTGGAAGTTCTGATCAGAGAAAATATCCCAATCCACTATGTTGCCGGAACCAGCGCCGGGGCCATCATTGGGGCCGCCTATTGCGCAGGAATTGGTATTGAAAAACTGAAAGAGTTGGGCCTGGGCATGAAATGGCAAAAATTGGTCAGCCCAACCTTGCCTCTGAGTGGAGCGTTAAAATTTGACAGGATGGAAAAATGGCTCATCAGCCAGGCTGGTGACTTGAGGTTTGAAGATCTCAAAATTCCGCTTGCGGTTGAAGCCATCGACATTGAAAACGACTGCCTGGTCACACTGAACAAGGGGCGCTTAGCGCCAGCTATCCATGCCAGCAGCACAGTACCTGGTTTTGCCGCCCCTGTACGCATCGACGGCCGTTTGCTGGCCGATGGCACCCTGTTGAACAGTGTACCCGTGTCAACCGCGCGTGCAATGGGCGCCGATTATGTGATTGGCGTAGATATATTGACCCCCAAACTGCGTCGCAGCCTGGGGGTCATTGGGTATGGGCTCAATGCACTCGAAATGATGGCCCGTCACGCTGGGAGAGGTGTTGACGAGGCCGATTGCATCATCTCACCAGCCCTGGCTGGCAAGAGTTACCTGCGCTTTTCTAAGGGCCAGGAACTGATCGAGCTGGGGCAAAAGGCCGCCGAAGCAAAGATCCCTGCCATCAAGGCGGACATCAATCTTTAGCAGAGCGGTTGACCTGCCAGGCAATGGCCAACGGCATGATCGCCCCGGCACCTAACAAGACCGCCGCCACAATTCCAATTCCTCCCACCGCCAGCAACGGCGGGATTACCAGCCCAATTCCCGAGACTAACAAACTCAAAACAAACACCACCATTGCCGCAATGGCAATATAAAGCGCTGTTTTCTGAGCGCGCTTCATGGATGCCCGCTTCACACCACTCAAGTACCCATTTTGCCCATGGATCAATATTTGTTGAGGTTTTTGATCATCATCCAAATAATAGGTTGTGAAAACTGGCAGTAACAGCAAGGTCCAATTAAGGTTTTGATAATCAGGCGTCCATTGGAATTGGCGTATATGCTCGGCATTTGCCGCCTTACGGCACTCGTCTGCCGCCGCATCTTGAACCGCAGGGGCGGCATCAGGCCAGGCGTCTTCAACCGACCGATCGGGCACGCGCACAAAAGCTTGCCTAAGCGCATCCTGACTGTACGGCTGGGCTTGCTCCAATTGAAAACGACGCACCCGGTTCACCAACTGCCGGTGACCTTCTAGCGCCGGGGCCGGGATATTGGTATACGACCGCTCGAGCCGCCCAGCACGCGGTTCCCAACGCACACGCGTCTCCTTGATCTCCTGCGAGGTCCAACCGGCCTGGCTGTCACTATAACGATCCTGGTGGCTGACCACCTCATAGTCATAACCAGCCTCAGCTTCCCAGGCTGCCCGCACATTGCAGTCGACCAACCACATCGGCCAATACACACGCTTCAGGCGTTGACGCAGCGTGGCGGGATTTAAATCGGCCGGGGCGAACCATGGCCCACTAGCAAATTCTTGAATATTTTGGAGTACTCGCTCCATGGACACACTGAAGGGCAAGTACGACTCAGGGGGCCGGCTGCAAACCGTCTGGATTTCTGGGCCGGGCGTCAAAAGCTTCAGGTCGCCGTTGAAACAATTTGGGCAGCGTTGGGGCAGCACGCCCTGTGGCAGCACGTAACGCCAATCGCAAGACTCGCACACCATCAGGTCAACCGTCTCGCCCCACAGGTTCGAGAGTTCATTTACTGTACTCGATGTATTGCCACCATCTGCCATCATCATGTTCGCCGCTCCCTGTTCCTCACGCCTCACCCATTCGGTTGGCTTGTACCCCAATTATGATCGCAATCACAATACCAGCCACCAATAACACAAAACCAATCCCACCAATGATCACGCCCAGGCCGCCCAAGGGCAGCGTAACCAGGCCGATCAAGCCCAATAACAATCCGGGCGCCAAAAGTGCCGCAATTGCCAGCCACACCTTTGCCCAATCCACGGGTCGTTGCCCCGTGATTTCGCCAGTCTGGCCGTTAATGATCACCTGAAAAATTTTCTCCTCATAGCGATATGCCGCCACATAAGTCGGCAGCAGTACATAGCGCCAGGTTTCATCGCTAAAATCCAGGTTCATGCTGAAGCTGCGGATCTGTGAGGTGCTGGCCTGTTCGCGGCAGGCATTGCGCGTGGCCTCGCGCATTTGCTGCCTGGCGATCTCCCAGGCCTTTTCCAGAGGCAAGTCATAAGCACGGGCGTGGAAACCGGCCAGGTATTTCGGATCGTAATCCACCAGCTCGTTCAAATTAAAGGACTTGATCTTGTCCAACAGGATCGTGCTGAGCTTGGCAGTGCCACCGACCAGCAGGTCGTCAATCTTCAACTGCACTTTGCCCGATTCCCAGCGCCAAACTGTGACGGTGCGCGTTTTCCATTCTTTATCGCCGGCATCATAGTAACTTTCGGTTTCTTGATGCCCCACCTCTGCCCGCCAATTGGCGTCTGTGGTCGAATCAAAGGTCCAAAATGGCAGGTAAACAGCCGCAAAGGCATTTAGCCCGGCCACCTGCTTCAAGCTGGCAGGCGTCATCCAGCTCGATCCCAGCCATTGGCGTGTAATGCCCTGGCATTTTTCCATCGCCACTTTGAACGGGATCAAAAAACGCGGCCGGAGATTATCTTGAGACGCCATGCGTTGGATCACTTTATTTGAACCGCAAAAAACGCAGGTATGGGCCAAAGATTCAGAAGGCACCAGAGTCCTTGCCCCGCAGCTCTGGCACTCCAATTCTTTGCGTTCTTCACCCCACCCCAATGACGCCTGCGCCAGTGCCTGCGGGGTGAATTCCATCTCACCGGCCTGCTTGCCCACCACCGGCTTTTGCGGCGCGTCATAATAACCGCAATGGGTGCAGGTCAGGCCGCCATCAACCACGCTGTAGGCGGTAGTAGCGCCACACTGTGGACACTTGAATTCAACCGTTTCTCGTTCATCTTCAATCTTGACCGGTGCAGGTTTATAAACTTCAATACCCGTCACCAGCGACTCGGTTGATATATAACCGGGCGGAGGGAATGTTTTATTCATAGGGTCACCTGGCCTGATTATAAGCAACAACCCACCGCCGCGCAAGCATCCAATCCGGCACAAAACAAACTTGCAATCATAAGGGTCTTCGAGCCGATTTACAACTATAATAGGGTCTGCGAGATTACCCAGTCAATTCGGACCTAAAGAGATGATCGCGCCGTGACTTACGCCATTCAAACCCACCACCTTTCGAAAGCCTTCCCATCTACACAAGGTTGGCGCGCTTTGCTGCCTGGCAGCCAGGTCTCTCAACACCTGGCTGTAGACCAGGTTACGCTTCAGGTGAAATCAGGCGAGCTGTTTGGGCTGATTGGGCCAAATGGAGCCGGGAAAACCACCCTGGTCAAACTGCTGTCAACCCTGATCATCCCCTCTTCTGGAACTGCCCTGGTCAACGGCTATGACCTGGACAATGACGCGGCCGTCAAACAATCGATCGGCCTGGTGACGAGCGATGAACGCAGTTTTTACTGGCGGCTGACGGGGCGCCACAACCTGGAATTCTTTGCTGCCCTTTCTGGCCTCCCGACCACGACCATCAATGAACGCATCACACAGGTCAGCGAACAGGTTGGTCTACAAGAATTCATTGACTCTCGTTTTCAGACCTACTCCACCGGCATGCGCCAGCGTCTTTCGCTTGCTCGAGCCTTGTTGGTTCAACCCCAGTTGCTGTTTTTAGATGAGCCCACCAAAGGGTTAGACTGGTCTGCGACGCAGCAGCTTTACACTTTGGTCCGCCAACTCACCAGCCAGCAAGGGATCACCATCCTGTTGACCACGCACAGCCTTACCGATGTAGAGCGCCTGTGCGATCGGGTAGCCATTATGCATCACGGGCGTGTTCAAGGCTGTGGCACAGTACAAGAACTGCGTGGTCAGCTCAACATGGTTGGCCGCCATACCATCCAGGTTCGCCACTGGTCACCCGCCCTGCAAGCCCAGCTCAACGGGCTCGATCAGCTTGTCATCTCAACAAAAGAAGATCAAACTGCCGAAATCCAGTTCGACACACCTGCGCCAAATACCCTGTGCACGGTTCTCGAAAATCTTCAAGACCAGGGCGGCCGGATTCTCAACATCACATCTTCTGAAGCCTCTCTTGACAAGATCTTCAGCCGCCTCACCCAACGACAGCATACCCATCAACAAACCGAACCTCTCGATCAGGATCCGCTTCCCGCGCCCCTCACCACTTCCCCCAGGCGTAAATTCGACCTCAGGCAAACCGCGCGTGTCATCGCTGCATTTATCCGGCGCGATTTTGCCGAAGAGCTCAGCTATCGCTTTGCTTTCTTTTTTCAGTTTTTCAGCATCTTCATATCGATCCTGGCTTTCTACTTCATTGCGCAGTTGATCGGCTCAGCAGCAGTGCCTTTCTTGTCCAGTTACCAGGGCGATTATTTTGCCTTCGTACTCATCGGCCTGGCAGTTTCAGGCTATTTCGGCACCGGGTTGACAAGCTTCACATCCAGCTTGCGCCTGGCTCAAACAACAGGCACCCTTGAAGCCATGCTGACCACCCCTACATCAATCTCGGCCATCATTTTTGCCTCATCACTGTGGAGCTACTTGATGACCACTTTCAGAGCCTTGATTTATTTGGGCATCGGGGACATGCTGCTTGGTGTAGATCTCTCGCAGACGAACCTGATCAGTGTCTTGGTATTGCTGATGTTAACCATTATCTCGTTCAGCAGCCTGGGCGTGATAGCCGCCAGCTTTATCATGGTGCTCAAGCGCGGCCAACCGGTAACCTGGATTTTCGACTCGGTCGCTACCCTGTTGGGCGGGGTCTATTACCCGGTTACCATCTTGCCTGCCTGGCTTCAGTTGGCCGCCGGTCTGATACCGGTAACATACGCCTTGGATGGGCTCAGGCAAGCCATTCTTAATGGGGCAGCCATAAACAACCTGGGGAACCAAACCCTGGCTCTATTGGCCTTCAGCGCCATATTGCTTCCAATCAGCCTGGCCAGTTTTAGGTTTGCCGTGCGGCGCGCCCGCCAGGATGGCAGCCTGACCCACTATTGATCAGGGCTTGCCAGCTAAAAGCAGCGCAGGGTCGCCGAACAGCAAAAAGGTGCGAATAACATCTTGTGTCCCCACACCATCTACCGGGATCTGCCGTTGAGCATGCAGCAAAGCATCCCCCAGTCGGGTAATCGATGGATCAAGAATGCTGCTCCCCAGCGGCTGGCTAAGAAAACTCTGATCCAATGGTAAGGTCAGGCTGGTGGGGGCCAATACTGCTATTGCGCCTCCCCCCGGCTGCAGCAGCAGTGCCTCAGCCAGAGACACCATCTTGGGGTGTGTAAAGAGCCCATTCAAGCAAGTCATATGGATCATAATCGGCAGATGTTCATTCGACAGGCCCGACACATCTTCTACCGTGAACAGCCGGTCCTTGCCCCACATGTTCACACTGCCATGCCCAAAATAGGCCACCAGGCCAAATCCTTGCTCTAGATAAGTGGTGATTGCGTCGCTGGCACCCTGGCTGCCCGCATCCGGGGCATACAAGACCGTTTCTTGACCCACAAACAAATCCAAAAAAGCCTGTGCATCCCCCCTAAAACTTGCCTCTTGCCCATCAGCCACAGCCAAAACATCACCCAGACCCGCCTCTGAAGCGTTCTGTTCATAAGCCAGCGTCTTCTCCACAAAAATACCAAGTTGTTCTTGGGTCTGCACCGGCACTCGCCCAATCGCCAGGTCAGGCAGCTCATCGTCATCCAAAAGCGCAAACATCAAATCGCTGGCGGTTTGGCCCCCATAAAATGTTTGCACAAAATAGGTGGGCAGCAGATTGGTTCCTGGCTCTGACTGGTATCCAAGCGGATCAAATGTCGCATCGCCCACCAACAGCACATACTTGGGGGATGTTTCCCAATGACTGGCCGCATACTGCAAAAACACACGAACTGCCTCCGGCTCAGGGAAGCCATCACCGAACTGATCGTAGATCGCCTCTAACGGCACTGCCAGGCTGCTCACACCCTGGCTTGTTCGCCACTCCAGCATGGGTTTCAACGCCTCTAATAGGTTGGCGGAACCCACCGCTACGTATTCAGCTCCCTGGCTCTCTGTTCTCAGGTCCGGCGACAACTCCGCTGCCGACATGCGGGTGGGTTGAAGGTAACCATCCCGCCCAACGATCAAATAGCGCTGTTCAGCCTGGCCCTGGAAATTCACCTGCCCGTCCGAGCGCATGCTGCCCAGCATTTGTGCCTGGTTGGCTTGCGTGATGTCAAAAACAGCCAGCGCACCCTTCATCCCATCGATCGACAAAACGTACCCGGCGCTGTCAAACACCAAGGCATCATCCTCGGCGAGTGCTACTCGCGCATAATCAAACGCGATCCAGTTTACCAGAACCGCTTCGGCCGAGGCCCCTGTGTCGCCCGGCAACTCCACCCGCACCTTGTTATTGCCTTCCACCAGTAAGCCAGCCGGCAGTTCAACCTCCAGGGTATGCTGACCAATCCCATCCCAGGTCTCATCAATCACCACTTGCTCGTTAACGCTCACAAGCGTATGGTGATCCGGCGAAACACCATCTTCAGTATTTGCCCATACATCAACTTGAAGATACCCAGGACCATCAGCCACATCCGCCAATTCAATCGAAAATTCCTGCTGCACCCCAGGATAAACAGCCGCCCAATACCAATGCTCATCTTGGGTAGATTGGGGGTAATAAAGTAAGTTCTCTTCTTGGTGGATGGCAGCCTGGTAAGTCGATTGGGCCCCCGCCGCACCGGGTGCGGCAATCTCTTCTGCATTCCATGCCTGAGTCAACGCTGCCGGCTCAGGAAGAAGGTCAAGCCAATACACAGCCTCTCGGCTGTATAAGCTGTCACTGCCAATGCCATAAAAGAACAACGTGAATTCGCCATCGTCTTGAAGCACCCACAAAGGCTGCGCTGCCCCACGAAGAGACAACTCAAAACGCATGGGGTCCACAGGATCCAGGTTAAATCCAAGATAGTCTAGCTCAGCTTGTCTTAGCCGGTAAATACCTTCCTGAGCCACGTAAAGCTTCAAGGCCCCGCGTTCCCCTGGCACTAGAACGGCTGCCGTTGGGACAACCTCCTGCGAGGCGCGGCCGCAGGCGCTGCACAGGCCCCCAAAGGCAGCGAAAAACACAATTAGCACGAACCTGGCTGGTTGGATCCATGAAGAACAGTGCTTGACCATATGCACCTGTTTGCCGTACCACAAAGGATTAATCAGCGCCCAACATAACGAGAATACAGAATAATGAATCCGCCCAAAAGAAGCCATAATAAAGCCACCACTGCGATCAGCAAAATCACTCGCGGCGATAGACGGATCCCATTTTCGACCTGCCCATCAGGCACAGGAGTATGCGTTAGCGTTGGAAGCCTAGTGGGCGTCGGACTGAGTGTTGAGGTCGACGCGGGGAAAAGCAAGGCCAACTCTGGCAATGGTAACAACGTCGTTGTAGGGGTACGCGTAGGGGTGGGCGTGATGGTTATCGTAGGCGTAGGAACCACCGGCGTCAAGCTGTGCTTGGGTGTTGAGGTTGGATAAAGAACTGCCACGGTAGGTGACCGGGTAGGCGTTTTCGTTGCAGCCACAGCCGATGTAGGCGTCCGTGTCAGCGTCTCTGTAGGGGGGGCCAAGGTAAGTGTCAGCGTAGGGGTAGGGGTCGATCCAGTCGGGGTAACGGTTGGTGTCAACGTATTGCTCTGAATCGCAGCCGATACCGCCTCTGTCAGCTCAGAATTTCCTCCCGTATCCACGCTCTCCAACTTGTAATAATACGTTACCCCTGGTTCAGCAGTCAGGTCATCGTATGTATAATAATGCCCGCCCACCCCAAACCCTAGTGGAGGAATGAAATTGCTGATACGAGCAAAACCCGATGACGCCTCCAGGCTGCGCTGAATATAAAACCCAGCATGATTGAGTTCTTGGGCTGTTTCCCATTCCAGGTTGATCCGATCTGCCTGACCATGCGCGTAAAAATAGAGCAGGTCTACCGCCGCCTGCGCCGATAGATTGGTCGCAGCCAACAGCAAAAGGAATACACCGAAAATAACAACCCGAAACCAGCGCCTCATAATTTCCACTCAGAGCCTGATTATACTAGCACTTCCATTACCAGCCCGATAGGATTACGAAGATTCTCTTATCTCATCGTAATTGGCAAGAAAATACGCGCTTCCAAAGTAGATGATGCCAGGGTTAGTTGAGCACTCTTCATCGGATCGCCCTGCGACACCAGGCGAACGCTCACCGCATCCAGATCACCCAACCTGCTTCCATTGGGCACCGTTACATACACTTCAATTTGCCCCGCTTCGCCCGCCAACAACGACAGGCTCGAATGCGATAAGGAAGTCTCCCATTGGTAAGATCCCAGTGTCACAGAAAAAGTATCACTGATATTCGCCAGATTGGTGACTTGCAGTGTATAGGTGATGACCGAACCAGGAAAAGCACTCTGGGATGGCATCGATGTCGTTACATTCAAGCCATAAACATTGGCGGTCGTATATAACAAAGCAGCAGTGCTTTTAGCGCCATCACCCTCTGAAACAATATCAACCCGCGCCGCGTCTTCGGTTCCGCCCGATACATCACCCGGAATTTCAGCATCAATCCACACTTGTGCAGTTTCGCCTGCCGCCAAGGGACCAATCGCAATTGCACCAGGCGTCACATCCCAGCCCTGTGTGCTTAGAACCGAGATATTAAAGGTATCTGGATACCCGCCAGTGTTAATGACTTGCAGCCAATACCGCACAACCGTCCCTGCCGTACCAGCCTTGCTTTGAGAAACTGGCGCAACATCCACCCCATAGGTACGAGCAGTTGTCGTCAGAGTGGTAATTGCCTGGCGATTGGCGTCTGTATGCGATGTCAGGGTTATTACGGTGCTATCGAAATCATAGTCAGCAGCGCTCACAGGGATATCGACACGCACAGTGAAATCGATACTCACCCCCGGTTCAATTGGGCCAATCAAAACCATTTCCGGCAGGGTGAACCATTCATGCTCGCCAACTGTCAAATCGAACGCATCGCTTAAGTTGCTTGTATTGGTGACCTGGAAGGTGTAAGTTACCGTTGTGCCCGGCAAGCCAACTGCGCTGGCAACAGGTGGATCAAGCTCAAGTCCATACACATTCGCCAACGTGATCAAGCTTGCCTGTGCTGCCACATTTTGATCCGCCTGCGATCGGGCCTGAACCCGTGCTGTATCGATCGTGCCGCCAGGAATACCCGAGGGGATCTGCACATCCACCCATAAGCCGGTAGTTCCCCCCACCGCCAAAGGACCAACTGTATTCACAGACGGCGTCACCACCCAGCCCAGCGCGCTGGCAGCCGACAGATCATACGTATCTGGGTACCCACCCGTATTGGCAATTTGCAGCCAGTATCGTTCGACGGTATCTGTCAGACCTTTACCATTTTGAGACGCTGGAGATATGCTCACCCCATAAGTCCTTGCGGTCGTCGTCATACTCGCAACCGCCCCGAACCTGGCGTCTTTCTGCGATGCCAGGGCGAGCGTCGTCGCGTCAAGGTCATAATCTGCAACGCCCGCAGGGATGCTGACGCGCACCCAAAAGTTGGCACTTGCCCCCGGGGACAGAGGGCCAATCACAGTCTTCTCCAACTGGGTAGGCCAGGTATAAGCACCCAAGGCCAGGTCGAACGAATCGCTTTGGCCGCCTGTGTTGGTGACCTGGAAATTGTACGTCACCACAGCACCCGGCAAACCAGTAACGCTGGCATTAGTTGGGCTGACTTCAACTCCATATACCCGTGCCGTAGTCACCAGGCTCGCCTGTGCTGCCACATCTTGGTCGGCTTGCGATTGGGCCTGGACCAGGGTTGTATCGATTGTGCCGCCAGGGATGCCTGGAGGGATCCGTACATCCACCCATAAGCCGGTAGTTCCCCCCACCGCCAAGGGACCAACTGTATTCACAGACGGCGTCACCACCCAGCCCAGCGCGCTGGCAGTCGACAGATCATACGTATCCGGGTACCCACCCGTATTGGCAATTTGCAGCCAATAACGCTCCACTGTTCCCACAGCCCCCTCAATGTTTTGAGAGGCAGGAGAAATACTCACCCCATAGGTTCTCGCGGTCGTCGTGATGTTCGCAACCGCCCGGTACCTGGCATCCGTCTGCGATGCCAGGGTAACCGTCGTCGCGTCAAAGTCATAATCTGCAGCGCCCGCAGGGATATTGACGCGCACCCAAAAATTAGCGCTTGCCCCTGGGGCCAGCGGGCCAATCACAGTCTTCTCCAATTGAGTGAACCAGGTGTAAGCGCCCAAGGCCAGGTTGAAAGAACGGCTTTGATCGCTTGTGTTGGTGGCCTGGAAATTGTACGTCACTACGGCGCCCGGCAAATCAATGGCATTAGCCGTTGTGGGGCTGACCACCACCCATACATCCGCTGTGGTCACCAGATGTGTTTCAAAGGCTGCTTCCTGATCGCCCCTTGATTGTATTTGGATCACCGCTGTGTCCGTACTGCCTTTGGAGACACCGGCAGGAATTTGCACTTGCACGGTGAGGGTCCGGTTTTCACCTGCCGCCAGCGTGACAGACCCGTAAGGCAAGTTGGTCACCCAGGTGTTGCCAGACACCGATAGATCATACGTATCGGTAATCATCCCGGTGTTGGTCAGGCTCAGGGTATAGTCAATCACCGCATCTGTTGGACCCGTCTGGTGAGCCTCGCTGGGGGATGCTTCCAGTCCATAAGGGCTCAATAACTTTAAGGCCGGGTCTCCAAACAATAAATAAGTGTAGATCAGAGGGTGATTGCCAGCCTCCCCAAAGAGTCTCAAGCGGGCATTCGAGACTGCCGGCCCCAAAGTCCACACCCCATATTCGTAAACCGCATCGTAAAAGCCGCGCTGCAAAGCATCGTGTCCGTTGGCAACCCCCAGGCCTGTCGGTGAGAAGGTAGCCACAGCCCCTCGCCCATCAGTACGCAAGAACAATTCAGCCATGCTCGGCTGTTCAACCGGGTGGAACCAAAAACCCTCCAGGCATGTCCATGCCAGGACGACCGGCAAGCGATCGCCGTTATCCAGGTCGGCAACATCGTTGTAATATGGGCTGGAAGCTCGATACGAGAAGACACGCTCATTGGTCCATAATGTATATGATGCATGCCCAATATAATTGACGATTTGAGCCCCGGTTGTGTCGAGCTTATCTTTTATCGCCTGGGTGGCATTCGGGCACTGTGATCCTCGCCAAAGCGGCGTTCCACACGTGCCTGTATCCATAAAATCATCCAGGTAAATTTTGTCCATCGTAAAACCTGGTTCCTGGTAATCGCTGATGATCGCGTTTGCCAATGCCGGGAAATTCCCGGCGTAATCAGGCGTATTATCTGCAATGAACAAATTGTGCAACTGCCATTCTTCAGGAGTTGAGGTTTCAAAAGTCTCAATCTTGTTGATCACCGCCTGGAACTCTGCAACCGTGTTAACCGGGATGCGTCCAATTTCTAGATCAGGCAGCGAGTCGGGCCCAACAACATTGGCTAAAGAAGTGGTCGTATCCACCAGGCCGTGCCAGGGGTCCACCCATTCCAGGTTGGGCGGCATGAACACCGGTGCCGTGCCATAATCGGCCGGCCTCCACCCGTGCATGTTCCAATGTCCATCCCCGATCAGTACCACATAAGACGGCGCCGGCGGCTGCCAATTCGAAAATGTATATTCCAGAAAGTTTTTGATCGCCTGCGAGTGAAAAATCCCCTCCCCAAACTCATTATAGATATCCTCAACATTGACAACCAATGTTTGCAACATCTGCTCAGAACGGTAATTCGCCAGGACCTGTGAGGCAGCCAGGAAGTCAGGGTGCGTGATAATAATATAATCGGCCTGGTTGCCAGACGAACGCAAATCAGGGGGATTGTACACAGACACCGATAACGGGCTTTTCAGGGCTCCATCACCCGCCAGGTAAAATTGGGCTCCCGCCGGGCGCTCAGCGTCAAAAGCCACCCGGTATCCGCCCCCATCGGCAGTAACAACCGCATTTGAAAGGACCACCGGCTGCAGCGGAGAGATAATATCCAATACCTGGACTGTTGAGCTGGCCAACCCGGTAACCTGGTACTGCCAGGTGCCCGCCTCGTCGCCCGAGAACATCAGCTCATCGTTGACCGCCAGAAAACAGCGATCATAAATGATCTCAAACCAATCCACAAGCATCTGAGGATAGACAACCGTATCACCCACACTGTGATACTTGATTAAGTTTATTCCCTCAACCAACGCTGAGCTTGAAACCGTCGCTTCAAAATGATAGCGGCTGATGCCGTCCCAATAGGCTTCATCTACAGAAGTTGTATTGATTTCAATCACCGTATGGTGGTCAGGCCCGGCATTATCGTTTGAACTCCACGAAACCAACTCGCCTCGTATTGTGACGTTCGCAGGTGCTGCGGGCAGGCCAGTAACCGTTATGGGATAGGTACCTACAGAATTACTCTCAATATATTCCCAAAACCAGGGGTCCTCATCTGTAAAATGGAATTCCCAATATTCGAGATTGCGTTCAGCCCTGGCAGTGGCCTGGTAGGTATCTTGAACAAGCGATGAGACTGGCGTGGCATCTTCAACCGCCATGCGCAGCGGCTCGCCAACCGGATCAACCCACAGCCAATATACATTGATACTGGTGTACAACTCCAACATCTTGGGGGTGAACTCTGGGTGCCATAACGCGGTTGTGCCATCTGAGCGCTGCTGAAGATATGTCAACCAATGGTCATCTTCATCTGCATACCAGGCCGCCATTCGCTCACCGCGGAATTCTTCTCCGTAAAAAAGGATGTAATCACCCGGGTCAAAGCTGCCGTCGACCTCACCTACAATTGAAATCGCAACATTCTCACCCTGGCTTGAAAGGCTCAATGTAGCAGGGTCGATAGTTGACGGATTCCACCCCGCCGTCGCCAAGTCCTCATAGGTGACTTTGTAAATGCCATCCTCATCGACCTGGATTTTTACCCGCTCCCCCTCGACACTGGTGGTGTGCACACCAACAATCTCCGGCATCGATCGCCAGGCCTGGGCCGCGTCATAATTCAACAATGCGCCCCGCAGAATTGGATCGTACAAACCGGCTTGATCTGCCGCAGGCAAATCGCTGCCCGTCAATGATGCAGCAATACCCTCGATGAAGTTGATTTCTACCAACACCCTGCGGTGCCAAATTAAAGACCCTGCATTAGATTGATATTGAAAAGGAGAGAACACCAGGCGGGCAACGCGTTGGTCGCGCACCCAGCCATCCTCACCGACATAAATAGGGGATTGCGGATAATACTCGCCCGCATGTTCAAAAGGAATACCCGGCAGATAAGCGTAACTCCCTGTATCGGTCTCGTCTTCCAGAGGTACCGGATAAGGAGCAGCAGCCAGGTTGAATTGACCGGCAAGCCCCACTGCATCGTCTTCCAGGATATTGATCTGCACTTCTGCCCCTGCCGGCACGCCAATCATCAAACCTTTGACCGGCAACTGCGGAACCCCCGACTCGGTGATCAAGGAATAGCCAGGCACCTCTAGTTGCTCGTACGTCAAACCATCAACCATTTTCTGTTGGACAGTGTAATTCGGGACGCTCAGCTCGACCAATAACCCAGCAGAGTCAGAGTGTAAAATCTCCATGCCAGGTTGCTCGCCGGTAGGCGCATCCACAGCAGCAGTCGCCCCACCAGGAAGCATGCCGCCTATCATACCCAATGCACAAACCAGATGAACAATCCTTCTGATGATCATAATTCCTCTAAATACAAATAAGTCTCAAAATAAAATTTCAAGCACCGTATAAAGATCGCAGCCTGGCAACTTGCAAAACCTTGAATAACAAGACACACCCATAACCCATCAGGATGCTGGCCACCAGAAGCATCAATTGAGCCGGCAGAGCCTCTAATGCATTGCTAGTCACCGCCTGGCTCACTACCGGCGAGGCATTGCCCGGCACCCCTTCCACAAGATAAGTATAGGTCTCCCAAGGTAACAAACGCATATCGACATACTCATATAGCACATCTGCGCCCGCGGGCACTTCACCCAGTAATTGATAATCTTCAGCACCGCTTACTGAACGATAGATGCGAAAAACAGAGATGTCTTCGCCCCGCGCCAACCACCGCAAGGCCACACCTGGACGAACAACAAACCATAAAAGAACAAAGATGATCAGCGTCGCACCCAAGGCATACAGGTGCATTTGTGGATAGGCCATTTGGTGCCGGCTGCGGATCGTTTCCAACAACCGCTTCTCAATATCCGGCGAAGGAGCAGAAATCGGTTGATGCACAACCGCATCGCGGACTTGTTTCCAATCTTGCATATCAAGATCGCTTGGTACCGGTTCTTTCTCTCTAGCCATCATCCCTCCGCCTGACCTTTGATCTGATCTGGCGTCTTCTTGCCTTTCAAAATTCCTCCAATTGCCCGCAGCGCATAGCTCATCCGGCTCTTGATCGTGCCCAACGGTATGTTTAAAACATGCGCTATTTCCTGGTACGATAGATCTTGCACAAACGCCAACTCCAGCACAGCGCGATGTTTAGGAGACAATCTCCCTAATGCCTTTTGGATATCATCGTCTTGCCAGGCGTTATCTCGCCCTTGTTCCGGTTCAGCCTCGCTCAAAAAGACGGTACTTTCATCATAGGCAACTGCCCTGCGATGTTGTCGCAGCCAAGAAACAGCCCTGTGATGACCGATGCGGTAGATCCATGTTTTGACACTTGCCCCCCCCCGATAGCTGTCTGCTGTTTGCCAAACCACCAGGAAGACCTCCTGTAAAACATCCTCTGCACCTGAAGGATCGCCCATGAGACGCAAAAGGTAGTTGTACAAACCCTGGCTATAACGACGATAAAGCTCTGTGAAAGCATGTTCGTCGCCTGTAATAATAGAAATAAGCAGTTGGGCTTCACTGGCAGAACCAAACCGTTGGTCTCCTCGGTCTACAGAACTGCCGGAGAATATCGTTTGGCCCAGAACCTGCTCGTCATCTCTCTGTTCGCCCATCTTGCATGCCTTCAATGACCAACTCGGCACGAGGGGATGTTTTCTTGGGAAAAACGAGTGCCAGTATCCCTGCGCCTGCAACCAGGATGAAGACCGCTGCCAGCAAAAGTTCCAGTTTGCCGCCCGCCTGCGCCTCGATCTCGATCGGGCCATGACGACTGACACTGCCATCTAAAGCAACATCCTCCAACAGATAATAATAAATCACCCCACCTTGGACTTCTTCGTCAACATACGAGTACTCTCCTCCAGCCCAAGGATCAGGTGAAGCAGGGATGATGGCATCATTCACTTGTTCATAATCGCCCTCAGAATTTGTGCTGCGGTACAGGTTGAACCCAACCGTATCCAGCTCGCTGGCTGTGCGCCACTCAACAATTACATTTGCCTGGTTGCGGTTGCGCCAGCCAAAAAATCCCAATACAACAGCACATGTGGCTGTCAAACAAAATACAACCCACAGCAAATTCCGATAAGGCATAATTAATTATACCAATTGAACTACAATTTGGGCGCGACTTGTCTAAATTGCAAAGTGGAATTTGTTAAGCTTTTCCCTTGCCATCTGAGGCAACCGCCTCTATAATCTCAACATGAGCCAATTATCAACTCTATTCCGTCTTCAACAAATCGACAGCCATCTTGACCAGGTTAAGAACCGCCTCCAAGAAATACAAGCTGCATTGAGCGAAGATGCGGTTTTGAAACAGGCTCTTCAAACCAACGCCACTGCCGAGGCTTTTCTTAATGGAGAACGCAAAAAGCTGGACCTTGCAGAGAATGAGGTCAGCGGGCAAAGGATCAAGATCGGACAGAGCGAGGCTGCTTTGTATGGTGGCAAAGTCCAAAACCCAAAAGAGTTACAAGATCTACAAAAGGAAATTGCCGCTCTCAAAAAATACCTCGGTGTACTCGAAGATCGGCAGCTTGAAGCCATGCTGGTGGTCGAAGAAGCAGAGGCCGAATACAAAAAAACAGACGATGCAGTTAAAGGCGTACAGGCAAGCCTGGTGCAGCAACAAGCCCAACTGCGCGGCGAGCAAATATCCCTGCACGAACAACTAGAACGCCTGGAGATCGAACGCCAGGCTGCAGTAGCCCCGCTGTCACCACAAGATGTTGCGCTGTACGAACAGCTGCGGCAGTCACGCCGGGGTGTTGCTGTGGCTCGTATTGCCAACCGCACTTGTGGCGCGTGTGGCACCACGCTCACACCTGCCCTGGCGCAGTCGGCCCAGGTTCCAGATCAGATCGTTCGCTGCCCCACGTGTGGGCGCATTCTCTACTCAGGCTAAAACACGGAACTCAGGTAGGCGCGAATGGACTTTTTACGCAACCTTCAAATCGATCGCATATCTTTTTGGATCGGCTTTGCAGCAGGGATCGTCTTTGCCTGGCTGGCATCGACTCTTAAACGTTATCTGCCAGATTTCCTGAAATTCACCCGCGAACGCATGCAAGCTGCCCGCGAAAGCATTAGCACGGGGGTAGAGATTCGCTTGCGCAACGACATGGTACGCCTGGCTCAACGCCAACACATTGCTTCCACGCTTTTCTCATTGGATGAAGTTGCCATTGAACCCCGCCTGATTGCGCCAACCCCAACCGTAAGCGCACCAGATGAACCACTGCCAATCGACATGGTTCAGTTGACCGTCCCCTACACGCCAGATTGGCCAGCGCTGGCCGCCCTTTACAAAGCCCCTACATTGACCCTGGCGCAAAGCCTGCAAGAAGGTGCCAACCTGATCTTGTTTGGTAACCCTGGCAGCGGAAAGACCGTGGCTTTGGCCTTGCTGGCCTCCCAAATGGCCCGCCGAGACCCCCGAGTGGGCGCCCTGGGCGATTATTTACCGCTATACATCCACGCGGTTGACATCCCCCTGCTGGTAGAGTCTGAATCTCAAGCTTTGCCCGAACCCCCCGCAGAAACGCCTTCTCCAGTCGCAGACGCCGCCGAGTCCCAAAACCAAGCCGAGCCAGCACCAAGCGCCAAAGCTGCCCCGGCCGCCAAGGGACGTTCTGTCAAGCCCAAGACCCCCTTAGAAATTCTCACAGAAGCCGTCTCGCGCAATGTATCTGCCATGACCCAGCCGCGGCTGCCCGCCCTGCTGCGCTCAGCCCTAGAGAATAACCGCCTATTCTTGCTTTTGGACGGATTAGACGAACTACCAAATGAACACTGCTTACAGATCACAAAGCTTCTGACTGCTCTCCTACAGCAATACCCAGGCATGCGCGCTGTGGTCGCCACATCGCCAAATTACTTTGCCGGGCTTCCAGACCTCGGATTTCAACCCGTTGCCATGGCTGACTGGGGAGCCGATGAAAAAGCTTCATTTATCGAGAAATGGGGCGGCTTGTGGACGCGTTATATCATTCCATCACCTCTCTCTCAGGGGCAGGGTCTCGAGCCAATCAATACACGCTTCTTGAACAACTGGTTGATCGCACAAGAAAACATGCCAAGCAGCCCGCTTGAGCTTACGCTCAAAACCTGGGCTGCCTACGCCGGTGACATCCTTGGCCCCGATACGGCCAATTTGGTTGAAGCCTACTTGCGCCGCATGACAGTTGAGCTCACAGGGGCACGCCTTCCCATGGGGCTGCTGGCTATGCAAATGGTCACCAATCAAAACCCTGTGCTGGGCCAATCTGAGGCCGAGAAGTGGGCCGCCAGTTTACTCAAGGCAGAAGCCGCTCCAGTTGAAGAAACACTCCCAGAGGATTCAGCCGCAGCAAACGATCCAATTACTGAAGCAAAGCCAACTACCCGGCATGCTTCAACGCGCCAGGCAATCTCAACCTTAACCGACAGCGGCGTATTGGTCCAACATGCCGACAATCACATTCGCTTTGTTCATCCGGTCATCACAGGTTACCTGGCTGCCGAAGCGATTGCAGACAAAGGTGATCTTTCTGGCCTTGAAAGCCAACCATTTTGGGCTGGCAAACAGCTCACCGGTTATTTCCTGGCCCGCATCAGCGATATTGGCAGCCTTGTCCAACAAATTTTCCGCAAAGAAGATTTTCTCTATCGCGATCAACTAGCGGTTGCCCGCTGGCTGCGCCTGGCGCCCAAGAATATGACCTGGCGCACGTTATTGCTGCGTTACCTGGTCAGCATTCTTCAAAAGGAGCAAGCCACCCTGGCCCTAGCCACGCGTATCGTCACTGCCCTGGCTTTGTCTGGCGACCCGGGTGTAGGCGGATTGTTCCGCCAATTGTTAAAATCTGATCAAGATCACCTGCGCCAGGTTGCTGCGTTAGGCTGCGGCCTGCTGCGCGATCCGAAAGCCGTTGAAGATTTGACCATTGTGATGCAAGAGGCAAACCAGGCTGTCAGCCGGGCCGCCTGCCTGGCATTGGTAGCCATCGGCAACAAAAATGCCCTGGAAGCCATCGCCGATGCACTGCTCCACGGAAGCGAAATGCTGCGCCGTTCAGCCGCCGAAGCGCTGGCTAACCACCCCGAAGAAGGTTACCCCGCGCTTGAAGAGGGCAGCGCTATGGAGGACCTGATGGTGCGCCGCTCGGTTGTCTTTGGCTTGCAGCGGGTCAACCAGCCCTGGGCAATCCAAATCCTTGACAAGCTGCAGCTAGAAGATAAGGAATGGATTGTCCGCAATGCTGCCAACCAGGTCATGGAGGAACTGAAACGCCCCAACCCCTACATTCCTCGCCCGGTTGTCCCCCTCACCGAGGCTGCCTGGCTGATTGCCTTTGCCAGCAAACAGGGGCTGACCGTAGCACCTGGCAAGCCAGCCACCGACCTGGTGCTGCAGGCGCTCAAGAATGGGGATGAAGAACAGCGGCTGGAAGCCCTGGACTACATGCGGTTGCACGCCAATGCTGAAATCGTCCACAACATCTATGGCTACTATTTTGGAGACTACGGAGAGATGCGGGAAGTGACATTCAACACCCTTTGGGTCATTGCCGCCGCCGGCATCAAGCTGCCATCTCCAACACAATATGGGTTTGGATAAACCAGTATTAAAAGCAAACCGGAGCGGGTTCGGTACCCGCTCCGGTTTGCTTTTAATCTTCTACGATTATTTCAAGTGCGCCAGGATGCGCTCATGAACCGCTTCCGCATCCAGATCTAAAACAGAGACCAACTTATCTTTGCCAGTCTCACCAGCCACAACCTCGAGACTTGACGGCGCTACCCCCAATACTTTCGCCAGGAATGCAATCAATGCTTTGTTTGCCTCGCTTTCTACAGGTGGAGAAACCAGGCGCACACGAATCGTTCCATCACTCAGGATTTCGGCGATCTCATTATGGCTGGAACGAGGCGTGATCCGGATCGCTAATGCGGCGCCCTTTCTGCCGTTATGGAGGTGAAATTTTGGGGAGTCCATCGCTTTCCTCTCTCTGGTCAGGAAAAGATTCTCAGTAACAATTCTACCAGTATTTTACCCGACAATTGAATAAATATAAGCAAAATCATTGGACTAAAATCTAACCCAGCCACCGGAGGCACAAACCTGCGGATGGGCCTCAACATTGGTTCGATCACCCGGTCAAAACCCTGGCGAACCGGATGATAAGGGGACACAAAGTAAGACAGGATTACCTGCACAATCACTGCCAACGTTATTAATTGAACCAACATATCAATGAAACGAACTAAAACCATCACAAGTATCCTCCATCTCAACCTGGGCGCGGGCCCAGGATTGCCTGCCCCACCCGTACCCAAGTTGCTCCTTCTTGCACGGCAACCTCAAAATCATTGCTCATCCCCATAGACAACTCATCCCAGCTTGTCGTGGGAAAATGTTGGCTCAAAAACCCCTGTAGGCGCTTCAGCCTTTGAAAATGCGGGCGCGCCGATTCTGCATCCAGATCCAGAGGTGGCATGGTCATCAGGCCGCAGACTCTTATGCCCGGCAGCGCCAGGATTTCGCCCATCTCGCCCAACAGCCCCGGCCAAGAAAGCTCCTGCCAGGCATTCCAGCCCGATTTGCTGGCCTCGCCGCTGACGTTGAACTGCAACAAAACCGGCAGCACTCGCTGGTTCTCAAGGGCCAGCCGGCTAAGACGCCCAGCTAATCTCAGGCTGTCCAAAGAATGCAAGTAGTCAAAATGCTCACAAACCAAACCAGCCTTTCGCCCCTGAAGGTGCCCTATCATATGCCATTTCACACCCAGCTCAGCAGTCGCCTGGATCTTAGGGACGGCTTCTTCGGCATAATTCTCGCCCAGGTAACCTGCCCCGGCTTGAATGGCAGCCATAATAGTTTCCATCGGATGAAGCTTTGTAACCACCACCAATCGAACCCCTGCCGGGTCACGCCCAACTTTGCGGGCAGCTCGATCGATACGCTCGATAACACCCTCATAGCGAATTCGAATTTCATCTGCCGGGTTCACGCGATCTCCAATCACCCTTCCAGCTTAATGGCTGCGCCAAAACGACCTGTTTTCCCCTTTTCTGCTCGATGCGAAAACCAGTCTTCCAGGTGACAAGCGGTACAAATCCCAGCCACCTCAACCTGCCTCACACCGGCCTGTTCAAGCAAGTGGCGATTGGCAGCCCACAAATCAAATTTTACCGCCCCATTCGTGCGTAGTAAAAGGCCCTCAGCATCTGCCCCAAAAGCGTGATTTACCTGTGCTACCACATCTGGCCCAACCTCGTAATGATCTGGCCCAATCGACGGGCCAATCGCAGCCAGGATGTCGCCTGGACGGCAGCCATAATCCTTATGCATCCTTTCAACCACCGCCCGGGCCACCCCCTTGACGGTTCCCATCCAGCCCGCATGCGCCAAGCCCACAACATTGCAGAGCGGGTCGTACAACAAAATCGGTACACAATCCGCAAAACGCATGAGCAAGGTGATGCCTGGACGATTGGTGATGATCGCATCTGCCCGCGCGTGGGGTTCGTGCGCAGGGCGAGGTGCATGCGCATGGACGACATCTGCACTATGAACCTGCCAGACATCATAAACAGTTTGAGGATCGCTCCCCATAGCCCGCAAAGCCCGGCAGCGGTTTTCAGCCACGTGTTCCGCCGCATCTCCGACCGTCCCACCTAGGTTAAGGCTTGCCCACGGGGCCTGGCTCACCCCGCCCTGCCGCGTGAACACGGCATGGCCAATTCCAGCTCGGCTCAACGATTCAAAGGAAAAATACCGGACTCCATCTACCTGGTTAAACGGCATAGCCGATCTCTCAATCCACAATCGCCTGGCGCCAGCTATTCCTTCGCATCAGGATCGGCCGGCGCAGCTTTCTGTTGGGTTTGCATTCGACGAAACTTGGCCTCCAGGTACTTAACATTATCCACCATCGTTTCTTCAGTGATCGGGTACCCAAACCATGCCGTCACAAAGCCAAACAGCCCGCCGGTTATGGTGCGGATAAGCGGCGTACTTTCGCGATATGGCAAGAAATTGAATGGCGGTTGGCTCAATAGTTGACTCACACCATCCAGCCCAACCGGTGCAATGCCAATACAAAGCCATATGATCCAATGCAGTGATTTCAAATGCCGTCGAAAAACCGCAAATAACAACCCAAACGCCAGGATCCCAAGATAAATTGCCACATCGCGTTGGCAAAGCGCTACCTTATAACCCAACACTTCGTTCCCAACTTCTTCGCGCGCCGCCCACAGGTCATCTGATGACAGGCCTGTAGCCTGCTCATAGGGAATCAGCCCTTCCACGCCGGCCGCAGCCCGCGGATACGCCATCTGCTCGCCAAATAAGTACCAAGACCGGTAAGCAAATCCATGGCAAACATAACTATAGGCCTTGTAGATCCAACCCGCAGGGGCTTCGGCACCAACCTTCATCAACACCGGGGCCAGGAATGGCAAGCCGACATAGATCAACACAAACAAGTTGAAAACGGCCAAGTAATGCCGAGAGAACCATAACATAAACCCGTCCGACTGCTTCCAGACGACCGGAATTTGAAGCTCGTTATTTTTGATCGCTGCATCAATCGTGGCAATCTGATTTTCGCGATGAATAACCGCTTTAAATGTAATCCGCAGATCCTGCTGTTCGATAGGCGCCTTCATTTTATAAGGGCCTATCTGGACGACAGGCACGTTGAACCCATATTCTTTTCGAAGTTTTGGGTCTCCATCCACATCAATTATGGTCAGGCGGTGAGGATATTCTGCTTGCAGTGCATCCAGGTTCGCCTTCGCCTGTTCACACAGATGGCAATCCGCACGGCTGTACAAGGTCACTTCGATCATTTACCGACTCCAATCATCCGAAGATATTGATCAATCTGTGTGGCAGATAACGAGCCAATATGCTGCGCCTGCAAAACCCCCTCCGCATCAATGAAAAATGAAGTAGGGTAAGCATGAATATTGTATAGATCTTGAATGCTTCCATCAGGATCGAGCAAGATCGAGAAGGTCAAACCCTCTAAGTTGACGTAATCAAGCACATCTTGCCTGGGTTCTGAGGCATTGATCGCCAGAATGAGCAGGTGCGAACCATATTGATCATACCGGTCTTGCAATAAGGGCATTTCAGATGTGCATGGCCCACACCAAGTGGCCCAAAAATTGATCATGATGGGATACCCGCGCAAATCATCAAATTTTACCTGCTGCCCATTCAATGCGTCCAAGGTGAAGCCCGGTGCCAAAGACCCAATCTCCACTTCGGAAGGCCGTATTTCATTACCACCGCCGTCTACAGCAGATGGAGCAGATTGTAAGACGTACTTTCCTACCCCCCAAACTAGCAGAGCGGCAAAACCAAGCCCTATTCCCCCAAACAGGCTGGCCAATAAGATCCATAAACTCTTACCCCTGGATATTTCCATCCTGGCCTACAATCCAAAATCCACAAAAATACCAAAGCGCGACAATTGTTCGAAAATCCCAAAGAACAACATACCGCCAACAATGACCAACAGCACGCCCATGGCAATCTCGATAACACGCATCACCTTGCCATACTTCCTGATCACCACAGAAACCCAACCGATCCCCAAAGCAGCAATCAGGAAAGGGATTGCCAACCCGGCAGAATAAGCGGCTAACAAGACAGCCCCCTCCCACACCCTGCCGCTGTGCAATGAAATGGTCAGGATCGTACCCAAGACCGGGCCCACACACGGAGACCACCCGGCCGAGAAAAACACACCCATCAATGCCGATGACAAATACCCCAATTTCTGGTCAGGCAGCTCTTGCCGGCGCGTATCGTATTCCAAAAAAGGGATGCGGATGATACCGATCATGTGAATGCCAAAAATGACCACTACAATCCCGCCAATTTTTGCGATCACATCGCGCACATCGTACAACATTCCGCCCAGGGCCGACGTGGCAATGCCTAAGAGGATGAAGACAACACTGAATCCTAAAACAAAGGCCACACCGTGTAAAAAGGTTGTCCAGCGGCTGCGCGTATCCCCTCCAGCAGTCCGCCCGCCCAGGTAGCCAATGTAAGCAGGAACAAGCGAAAAAACACATGGCGACAGGAAAGATGCCAGCCCCGCCAAAAAGGCCAAGCCTATACTGACGCTGATACCATCCACAGATGCCTCCTGGCTTAAGTCTCGATCACTTCTACGGTTGTGCTGGCATCGCCTGTAAGGCTGATATCAACCATGCCAGGATCATAGGGAACCACCGGCTGAAGCCAACGCCAGATCCATTTCGCATCTTCTGGCAGGCAGTTCACACAGCCGTGCGATACGGGTGTGCCAAAGCTGTTATGCCACACGGTTGCATGGATGGCCACCCCGCCGGTTACGAAAATCGACGTCCAACCCACTCCAGGTAAATCATAAGAAGAACCCGTTGTCACTCCCCCGCTCATTTGCAGCGACAAGAATTTTCTTGAAACACGGTGCTTCCCAACCGGGGTTGACCAATTATCCACCGCTTGCCCGGCAGCGTTCCACTTGCCGCCCGATGAGATCATACAGTAGAATACCTCGCTGCTCCCCTCATAACAAGACAATGTCTGGCGGCTCAAATCGATAACCACTTTTTTCTCCGTCACATCCGGGCTGAGAGGAGCAATCTCGTCATCCGTGAGAGCCCGCATCGCCCGAGATGGCACCCACAATTTGTCAACACCGCCGTAATAATTTGGATTCACCCGGTAATACGTCTCGCCGTCCGCCTCCCGCGTGCTATCCACCCAGAAGATTTGCCCATAATACAAGCGTACCGGGAGCCCATTCGTGATCCGCTCTTTGACCCACGAATTGCCAGACGGATCATTCTCTAATACCACATCCGTATAAGGCACCGTGACTTCAACCCATGCCCCGTTCCCGATGCTCGTCTGGCGGAATGAGGCCAGTTGTTCATTGGGCCGGTTGCGCACCGGCTGAATGTAAGGACTATAGATGTAGCCTTCCGGCGTCTCGACCCATCTCTGGGCGAACAAGCCATAAATATTATAGGGGGGTTGTCCTGCTGCTTCCCTTAACCATGGGAGGACCGCATCATCATATAACACACCCACAGTCTGGCTGTCGATATTAGGGCGGGCTTTTAAGTCTACCTTTTGAAGGACCCGTCCCAATCGTTCGTGATCCGGGAAGTCGGGTAAGAGGCGGCCTCTAGCCGGCAAACGGAAAGCCAGGCTACCCAGGCCAAGAGCTGCAATCTTCAAAAAATCACGTCGCGAGTTTGTATGGTTTTTCATAGGCATCGATTAAGGATAACCTGAAAAGATAGGCGGGTCAATAGAATCGGCTAGATGTTCGGATTAAGATTTTCTGAGAGCTTGCTACACTTTCGGGGTACAATATCGATATGTCCGAGACACATCTTCCCCTCATCTTGCGCACCCATACCCTGCCCCAATCCTGGGTAACGATGCTGGAGGGCCGCTGCCGCCAGGTGGTGGGCCCCTTGGATGCTACCTGCCTGGCGCCCGAACTCGAAGCCCAGCTCGACCAGGCAGAAGGCCTGTACACCCTGCTGACCATCCCCATCACCGAAGCCATATTGCAAAAGGCGCCCCGGCTGCGCGTGGTCAGCAACATGGCGGCTGGTGTAGACAATATTGATCTTGCAGCCTGCACCCGGCGCGGCATTCCGGTTGGCAATACCCCCGGTGTACTGACCGAAGGGACTGCCGACTTGACCATGGCCTTGCTGTTGGCTGTGGGGCGCGGCTTAATTCTCGCCAACCAGGACGCCCGCTTAGGCCGGTGGAAAACCTGGTCACCCACTGGCTGGTTGGGGGCCGACCTCAGTGGAGCCACGCTTGGCATCATTGGCATGGGCAAGATCGGGCAGGCAGTGGCGCAGCGCGCCGCCGGCTTTGGCATGCGCATCGTTTATGCCGACTCACAACGGTCATCTTGTGACGATCCGAACTGCTTGCCGCTCCAAGACCTCCTCCAGCAAAGCGACTTCGTCAGCCTGCACGTTCCATTAACCAACGAAACCCGCGGCCTGATCAATGACCAGACTCTCAAGCTGATGAAACCCACCGCCATCCTGGTCAACGCCGCGCGCGGTCCAGTGGTAGATACAGCCGCCCTGGTCCACGCCCTAAGCACCGGCCAAATTGCCGGCGCGGCCCTTGATGTGACCGACCCCGAACCCCTGCCGCCCGATCACCCGCTCTACAGCTTGCCCAACTGCCTGGTCGTGCCGCACATCGGTTCTGCCACCCAAAATACCCGCCGCCGCATGGCAGGATTGGCCTGTGAAAACCTGCTTGCTGGGCTAGAAGGCCATCCCCTGCCATACTGTGTCAATCCCCAGGTATACCAACGGTAAGTGGGAGCCCCGGAAACGATGAAAAAGTACATTCTCCTGTTCGCAGTGATCATCGTTTTCATAACAACCTGTGCGCTCTGGGTCAACAAAGGCAAAAATGATGCCCCGCTGCGCATATTGGCCCAGCGTAATCACCTGTATATTGGCACCGCGGTCAACGGCTGGAATTTAACCGACCCATACTACGCCAACACAATAACACGCGAATTCAATATCATCACCCCCGAAAACGCCATGAAATTCGGCCCTTTAAGCCCGGCTCGGGGCGAGTACGATTTTACCGAAGCTGACGCCATCGTGGACTTTGCCCTCGCAAACGATCTGCCTGTGCGTGGCCACGTCCTCGTCTGGACCAACCAGCTCCCCGGCTGGCTCCTTGATCGCCAATGGACGCGTGATGAGCTGATCGAGATCTTGCGCAATCACATTTTCACCGTCGTAGGACGTTATCGCGGCAAGATCATGGCTTGGGACGTGGTCAACGAAACCATTGCCGACGATGGCACGTTTGCCGATAATTTCTGGACCAATGGCATTGGGCCCGATTATGTCGAAATGGCTTTCCGTTGGGCACACGAAGCCGACCCAGATGCGCTGTTGTTTTACAACGACTTTAACGCTGAAGGTGCAGGCCCCAAATCAGATGGCGTTTATACCCTGGTCTCTGGCCTGGTCCAAAACGGGGTACCCATTCATGGCGTGGGCTTTGAAATGCACACCACGGTTGATTGGGCAGTTGATCCGGCAATCATGCTGGCCAATATGCAGCGCCTGGGAGCCCTGGGGCTTGAAATCCACATTACCGAGATGGATGTGCGCATTCCATCTCCCCTGGCACCGGATGCCCTCGAACGCCAGGCCGAAATCTACCGCACTGCCATGCAGGCCTGCCTGGAGGCTCCTAACTGCAACACTTTTATCATTTGGGGGCTAAGTGATGCCCATTCGTGGATTCCCTGGGTTTATCCAGATTGGGGAGCGGCAACGATCCTCGATGAGGAATACCAGCCCAAACCAGCCTACTGGGCAATCCATACTATTCTTAAATGATGGTCTTGACAATCATCCAGCCAATGGTAAACTAAGTTCTATGCTCTGCCTGTGCCGTTCACTGCCCGTCCCAGCCCCTACCAACCGCAAGCCCCAGGCTTTCGGTCAGTCGGCGTTTACCAGGTAAACAGCTTCACCCGTATTACACCCAACGCCCTCTGGAATGAAAGCCAGAGGGCGGATTTTATTAAGGAGGCGTCTTATGAAAATGACCCAACTCTTCAGCCAGACTCTGCGCGAAGTACCATCTGATGCAGAGATCGCCAGCCATCAATTACTGCTCAGAGCCGGTTTTATCCGCCAGCTTGCAGCCGGCATTTTCACTTACCTGCCCCTGGCACGGCGTGCATTGAACAAGATTGAAAACATTATGCGCCAGGAAATCAACGCCATTGGCGGGCAAGAGATCACCATGCCAGTCGTTCATCCAGGCGAGCTCTGGCAAGAGACAGGCCGCTGGTATCAGATTGGCTCAGAGATGGGCCGCTTCAAAGATAAAAATGGGCGCGACATGGCCCTGGCAATGACACACGAGGAGGTGGTCGCCGACCTCGTGCGCCGAGAAGTGCGCTCTTACAAGCAATTGCCCCAGCTCATTTACCACATCCAGACCAAGTGGCGCGACGACCCGCGCCCGCGCGCCGGCCTGATTCGTGTCAGAGAATTCACGATGAAAGACAGCTACAGCTTAGATGCCGATTGGGACGGGCTGGATAAACAGTATCGCGCCCACTACCAGGCCTACTTCAATATCTTCCACCGCAGTGGGCTGCCGGTATTAGCCGTCAAAGCGGATGTAGGCATGATGGGCGGGCAATTGGCGCACGAATTCATGTACCTGACCCCCATCGGCGAGGATACTTTGTTGATCTGCGATCACTGCGGCTATGCCGCCAACCGGCAAATTGCCCACTTTGCAAAGCCATCCCCCATCGCAGAAGTTCCACTGCCGGTTGAGAAAGTCGCCACGCCTGGCACAAAGACGATCGAAGACCTGGCAAACTTTCTCGCCATCCCCCATGCCCAAACCGCTAAGGCTGTTTTTATGATGGCTGTCATCCCAGAAGGCCAGCAAAAAACAGAGCGCTTTGTTTTTGCAGTGGTGAGAGGTGACATGGAAGTGAATGAGACAAAACTTGCCAATGCCTTGAAATCCATTGAACTACGCCCTGCCACAGAAGAAGAAATCCGCGCCACCGGGGCAGTTCCCGGATATGCCTCACCCGTGGGCCTGAAAAACGTACTGGTGATTGTGGACGACATGGTTGTCAACGCACCCAACCTGGTCTCTGGCGCTAACGAAGAAGGCTACCACCTGCGCAATGTCAATTACGGCCGCGACTATGAAGCAAACATCGTAGCCGATATCACCGCAGCACGCCAGGGTGATGCTTGCCCCCAATGTGGCGAACCGCTGCGTGCAGAGCGCGGCGTAGAAGTGGGCAATATCTTCAAGCTTGGGGCACGTTACAGCCAAGCCCTGGGCTGCCTTTACATAGACCAGGCCGGGCAGACCCATCCGGTGATCATGGGGTCATATGGCATTGGCAGCGGACGCCTGTTGGCCTGCATCGCAGAGGCCCATCACGATGAACATGGCCTGGTGTGGCCAATCAGCATTGCCCCATACCAGGTTCACCTGGTCAAGCTGGCTGGCAAGGCCAAAGATATCCCCGACGAAACATCGCGCCTCGCCGAACAGCTCTACCATGAGCTTGAACAGGCAGGCATAGAGGTGCTGTTCGATGATCGCGACGAAAGCCCAGGGGTTAAATTTAACGACGCAGACCTGATCGGCCTTCCCATCCGGCTGACAATTGGTGAACGGTCGTTGAAAAATGGAGGCGCTGAGCTCAAGCTCCGCTCGCAAGATGAGCGCACCATCATTGCCGTAGAACAGGTATGTTCACGTGTAAAAGCTGAGATCGCCAGTTTAGAAAATGCCATCCAGGCTGGCGTTGTTCCTGTCACGTTCGAGTGATCTTAAGCAGCAAAGGTGCTGCCTCAAAACATGCTTTTGAGGCAGCACCTTCAAGTAAATTCAGACACCTAATTGGCAGCCGATGCCACCCACACTTCAACCAGGGATAGAATTGAAGAAAAATCTTCGCGTTTATTGATGATGTGGTTGAAGTATTTCATCCCACTGCGATAAGTATCATTGCCCTCGAGTGCTCGGCGGTCTAATGCCGTGTAAGCCAGGATCACGGGCTTATCGCCATTTTGAAGGCGGATCGCCTCAGCAATCTCTGCCCCATTCTTTTGCGGCATCATCATATCAACAATCCATACCTTGGCCGTAACGCCGCTGCTAACAATGGCATTATACGCCAACGATGGATTGTTAAATGTAATGTATTTCCATTCTTTGAATTTCCAAATAATATACTGCTGGAAAATGTCTGTCAACGACACTTCATCATCAATAAAGACTACATCATATAACTCATTGGACATACACACCCATCCGCGTCCCGAAATAAAGGGGGCATTCAATTTCAACTTGTATTTTAACACACTTGCAATTTCAATGGTATCCCGCTTTACTCCTAGGCCCGAGAACTCCTAGCCGGCAATCATTGACTTGCACTCCAACCCTATTTCGTGCTACACTCCAATAGGCTCATTTTCGCAATTGGAGGATAGTGATGGATAAAAATACTGCAATGACAAAATTAGAAGAAAGCCGCCGGGCGTTGCTGGAGTCGATCCGGGGCTTGAGCGAAACACAACTTTCACAGAAAACAGTCGAGGGCACCTGGGCCGCCAAAGATTTAATGGCACATGTGAGCACCTGGGAGGTCACCGTGCTTCAGCCGCTCAGGCAGTTTGTCGAAACCGGAGATTTCATACCGGCCCCCATTCCCGATCACTTGGCATGGAATGATCAACAAGCACGCCTATGGCAGCAAAAAAACCTGGCACAAGTTCAAGACGAAATGCAGATCACCCGCCAACAACTCATAGCCTACGCAGAAAAGCTTCCCCTGTCACAATGGGATCTGGTGCTGCCAGCTCCTTGGGGCGGCGAGGGCACATTGGCCCAACTTCTGGCTGGCCTGGCCTGGCATGAGATGGAACATGTGGAAAGTATCCGCAAAGGATTCGAGCAAGCTTAAATCGGCTGCAACTATCTTATCTTGCATCCGTAGATTGTAATGCATTCGATACTCATGCAAACAAAGGAGAAAATAAAATGAACGATCGCCCTGGTTGCCTTTCTGGCCTGCTTAAGCTTGGGATTCTGAATTTCGTCTTTGACTGGCTGCAAGAACGTTTTGGTTTTGGACGCGGCTTATCTTGCACTGGATGCGGCTGTGGGATCATCCTGCTGTTGGTCTTCCTGGCGCTGGCATGCTCCACCCTGCTCGGCACCGATTGGAGCTCATTTAGCTTTTAACTGATGAGAACCCAGGTACGATGTATAATTAGGGGATAGCTTGTCTTGAAAGGAGTTATATTATGCCTAGTTGGTTTGGCGCCCCTGAATTACTGATCGTACTGGTGCTTGTTATACTATTATTTGGTATAGGTCGTATTAGCAAGGTGGCTGGTGAGCTAGGACGAGGTATTCGCGAATTCCGCCACGGGCTGAAAGGCGAAGCAGCGGAAAAAGAAGAAGAGTCAGAAAAACCGCAAGAATAAGCCTGGTATATCCACACAATTCTTGTGGATAGTTTCACAATATTGATTCGCTCATCAGAATCCAGTACAATGAGTATGAGAGCCATTGATCACTCAATTTTTGGAGGCGAAAAATGGTCACAAGTACTCTACATAGACCGCGCAAGATTCTTTTAGCGGTTGACGGATCTGAGCATTCGCTTGCTGCCGTTAAGTTGCTGCGAGATTTGCCCCTCAAAGATCCGGCTCAACCCGACTGCCTGATCACCATTCTCGGTGTATTAAATCCACGCGAAGCTTCTAGTTCTGCCGTACACTTGGCGCCGCTCAAGCAGTCTGAAAAACTAGAAGCTTAGCGTGGATTTA